>OGTG01000006.1_pt1 | contig 232544 bp, 222 predicted proteins | sample 1574571 | NCBI WGS metagenome assembly OGTG01 (sample SAMN03295826, study PRJEB24534) | human gut metagenome | isolation source: fecal sample 1 from infant 4 | host: Homo sapiens | place: USA: Pittsburgh, PA | collected 2014-07
TGATTTGGGCTTATAGCCCTGGTGCAAACCACCCGTTAGACGGGTGGTTATGATTGGCAGGACCTAGAGGCTTCTTTTATGGAACTTTGAAGGATACTCAAATCAGACGGGATACTCTTACTAGCTTGTGAGTATAACAAGTTATCTTACTTTTTACCAGAGGTGCAAAGCGAAGAAGTATTTAGACGATTCTTATTGTTAATAGGGTTTGAGCTCGTAACTAGTCAAAGAAAGGAATCGTGGCTTCTTTATAAAATTGTTAAACATTAATGGAGGGACAGTCATGAAACAATTATTTTTATGTTCATACTTTGCTGGAGTCAAAAAGCTTTTTAGCGATTATGCAAAGGAAAAGAATCTAGAAAACAAGGTTTTATTTATTCCTACCGCTGGGAACAAAGAGGATTATACTGCCTATATCGATGAGGCTCAGCAAACATTCAAAGATTTAGGATTTGAGATAGAGGTTCTAGATATTGCTTCTTGTGATCGAGAAACTGCACAGGCAAAGATTTTCCAAAGCAAGATTCTTTATATCTCTGGTGGGAATACCTTTTATTTATTACAAGAATTAAAGAAAAAGCAACTCCTATCTCTTATCAAAGAACAAATAAGAGATGGGCTGATCTATGTGGGAGAATCAGCAGGGGCTATCATTACCGCCAAGGATGTTGACTACAATAAGCTCATGGATGACAAGACGGTAGCGAAAGAGTTATCGGATACAACGGGATTGAATGAAGTGGAGTTTTACATCCTTCCACATTATGGTGAGGAGCCTTTTACTGATAGTAGCAAGAAGACCTTTGAAACCTATAAAAATCAGCTCGACTTAATGCGAATGAACAATTCACAAGCTGTTATTGTAAATGATAAAGAAATAAAAGTTGTTTCTGAACAGGATTAAAATAATTTTTTTCGCTATTATGACATCTATTCTAATACGTTGTCCCTTTTAAAAAGAAAAGGGAAGATAATATAAGTTTATGTCAGTTTTCCCTTGACAAATATTCATTTTGCGTGTAAAATGGAATAGATCTTGAACTTGAAGGGAGTGAAAAAAATGTCTAAAACAGTAGTACGTAAGAATGAATCTCTTGACGATGCACTTCGTCGTTTCAAACGTGCGGTTACTAAAGCTGGTACTCTTCAAGAAACACGCAAACGTGAATTCTATGAAAAACCTTCTGTAAAACGTAAACGTAAATCAGAAGCAGCTCGTAAACGTAAAAAATTCTAATTTGAAATGAAAGGCTAGACTTGTCTAGTCTTTTTTTGCATAGTATTTAGAGGAACAAATTCTTATGAAAGAGTATATAAAAGAATATCAAAAGATGCGTGAAAATCACTTGGAAGATTGGGGTTATTGTGCTGATCCGATAGATTGGAAGGAATTTGAAGAGTCAAACCAAAGAATTTTTGAAAAGTATTTAACCGATTCAAAAGTATTGTCTGACAAGGTTTTAAGGGTTAAATTGTACAGTAGCTTATTGCTAGATGATATTAAATATTTTGCTTATTATGCTGCGTTTTTAGGTGGGGATTATACACAGTTAAACAATGCGCTATGGCAAACAGGAAGAACCGAGCTGCTGAGAGGCGGTTTGTTGGCAAGTGGAACCATTTATACAGATGGAATTTTGAAAGGCTTGATTACCTCTTTTGCTTGTAACGATTTTTCAGTCATTCCATCATTCATCCCCAAAGATTTACCCTTGTTGAAAGGAACCTATTATCCAGAAAATGTGATGAATCTTTTATACGCTCTTTATTATCAAGATGAAGAAAGATTATCCGAGTCTCTCTTGCGTGCACAACAGTTTTTAGAGAAGAAAAAACGAACTGGTATGGAAGAATTTTCTGTTCGGTATTTTATAAGTTTAGCAAGAAAAGATGCAGTTGCATTAAGTGAGTCCTTACAAAACTTATGTCAAGCTTATCAGAGGCGAGGTTACCCCTATGAAAAGATTGATAAGTGCTTTGCGGATGAGATTCATGGTCTATATCGTTTGGTACGATTTTTTGACCATTCCTTGTTCGAAGAAGTCAGTATGCCATCTCATAAGACTTTTTTGAAGGAGTTTGAAGAATGGCAAGTCCAAAATCAGTTCCCAAAAGGTCAACAGTTCTATACCTATCCTCAAGATATGGCTGATGCAAATAGAATATTAACAAAAGGTCTTCCAAGGATTTACTTAGCAAAATCTGGAAGGGATTTGGTGATAGATGTTGACCGATTTGCAGTAGATTTGTCTCGGTTAATTTGAAGGAGTACGAAAAGACTTCCTAGCCAAATCTTTCCCCAAGAAACATCAAATAAATACTGTAAATCCTGCAAAAAAAGGAAACTTCCAACTACAATCTGATATAATAGTAGGGAGAACTCGATTGAAGGAGGAAATTATGTCGGTTTTAGTAAGAGATGTCATTGAAAAACTCAGACTAGATATTGTCTATGGTGAAGGCGAATTACTTGAAAAAGAAATCAATACTGCGGACATTATGAGACCTGGTCTTGAAATGACGGGCTATTTTGATTACTATACACCAGAACGGATTCAGCTGTTAGGGATGAAGGAGTGGTCCTATTTAGTTGCCATGCCTGCCCAGAACCGTTATCAAGTTTTGAAGAAAATGTTTCTACCTGAAACACCTGCTGTTATCGTGGCTCGTGGTCTGGTAGTGCCAGAGGAAATGTTGAGGGCTGCTAGAGAATGCAAGATTGCGATTTTAACCAGTCGAACAGCAACCAGTCGTTTATCTGGAGAACTTTCTAGCTACCTTGATTCCCGTTTGGCTAAACGTACTAGCGTGCATGGTGTCTTGATGGATATCTATGGCATGGGTGTCTTGATCCAAGGAGATAGCGGTATCGGTAAGAGTGAGACAGGTCTTGAGCTTGTGAAGCGTGGACACCGTCTAGTAGCAGACGATCGTGTAGATATTTATTCTAAGGATGAGATGACTCTTTGGGGCGAACCTGCTGAAATCTTGAAGCATTTGCTTGAGATTCGTGGAGTTGGGATTATCGATATCATGAGTCTTTATGGTGCGAGTGCTGTAAAAGATTCTTCACAAGTTCAGCTAGCAGTTTATTTGGAAAATTATGATACACATAAGACCTTTGATCGTCTTGGAAACAATGCCGAAGAACTCGAAGTTTCTGGTGTAACGATTCCGCGTATCCGCATCCCAGTAAAAACAGGACGCAATATCTCCGTTGTTATTGAGGCGGCTGCCATGAACTACCGCGCTAAAGAAATGGGCTTTGATGCGACACGTTTATTTGAAGAACGCTTGACAAATCTAATCGCTCAAAATGAGGTGAAACATGATTAATCCAGTCGCATTTGAAATTGGCCCCTTTGCTATTCGTTGGTATGCTTTGTGTATTGTAGCTGGTCTGGTTCTGGCAGTCTATCTTGCTATGAAAGAAGCTCCTAAAAAGAAAATTCTATCAGATGATATTTTGGATTTTATCCTGATTGCTTTTCCGGTAGCTATTTTAGGTGCTAGACTATACTACGTGCTCTTTCGCTTAGATTATTATCTGCAAAATCCAGGTGAAATCATCGCCATTTGGAATGGTGGTTTGGCCATTTATGGAGGTTTGATAGCAGGGGCTATTGTCCTTTATATCTTTGCAGATAGAAAGCTGATTAATACTTGGGATTTCTTAGATATTGCAGCACCGAGCGTCATGGTTGCCCAGAGTTTAGGGCGCTGGGGGAACTTCTTTAACCAAGAAGCCTACGGTGCAGCAGTAGATAGTTTGGATTATTTGCCGGGCTTCATTCGTGACCAGATGTACATTGATGGTAGCTACCGTCAGCCGACCTTCTTATATGAGTCGGTTTGGAATCTGATTGGATTTGCTTTGATTCTGATTTTTAGACGAAAATTGAAGGGAATCAGACGTGGTCATATCACTGCTTTCTACTTGATTTGGTATGGTTTTGGTCGTATGATTATCGAAGGAATGCGGACAGACAGCCTCATGTTCTTTGGTCTGCGAGTTTCCCAATGGTTATCAGTTATCCTTATCGGACTCGGTATTTTTATCATACTTTATCAAAATCGAAAGAAAGCACCTTTCTATCATACAGAGGAGGAAAAATAAATGTTAGAAGTTGCATATATACTTGTTGCGATTGCTTTGATTGTCTGTTTAGTCTATTTGACAATCACGATTCAAAAAGCAGGTCGTATGATTGATGAAACAGAGAAAACCATCAAAACGTTGAGCTCAGATGTGAACGTTACCTTGCATCAGACCAATGAATTGTTGGCTAAGGTCAATGTGTTAGCAGACGATATCAATATCAAAGTTGCGACGATTGATCCACTCTTTACGGCGGTGGCTGACTTATCTGAGTCAGTATCTGATCTCAACCAACATGCACGTGTTTTAGGTAAAAAGGCTTCATCTGCTGGATCAAAAACACTTAAGACGGGTGCTGGATTATCTGCACTCCGTGTCGCAAGTAAATTTTTCAAAAAATAAAAAAGGAGAAATCTTATGGGAAAATTATCCTCTATCCTTTTAGGAACAGTTTCAGGTGCAGCTCTTGCTTTGTTTTTGACGAGTGACAAGGGTAAGCAAGTTTGTAGTCAAGCTCAGGATTTTCTAGATGATTTGAGAGAAAATCCAGAATATGCTAGAGAGCAGGTTTGTGAGAAACTAACTGAAGTGAAGGAACAGGCAACTGACTTTGTACTGAAAACAAAGGAACAAGTAGAATCTGGTGAAATCACTTTTGATAGCGTCCTTGACCAAGCTAAAACCTGTGCTCGACAAGCGACGGAAGCATCGAAGGAAACCTTTAACAATCTCAAGGAGCAATGGCAAGACCAGTCAGCAACTCCAGACGTTGCTGAAGACCAAGAAGAAATCATCATCGATATTACTGAAGTATAAAGTATCACCATCTCTGGATTTTGGAGATGGTGATTTTTATCTGCAAGTCTGTCTTTGTGGTATAATAAGTACTATGCAGAAAAAACCAACGTCCGCCTATGTGCATATTCCCTTTTGTACACAGATTTGTTATTATTGTGACTTTTCAAAAGTTTTTATCAAGAATCAACCAGTAGATAGTTACCTAGAGCATCTGCTAGAGGAGTTTCGTTCTTATGATATCCAAAAGTTGTCAACTCTCTACATTGGAGGTGGGACGCCAACGGCTCTGTCCGCTCCGCAATTAGAAGTACTCTTAGATGGCTTGACTAAAAACTTGGACTTGTCAGTTTTGGAAGAGTTGACTATTGAGGCCAATCCTGGTGATCTGGACGCGGATAAAATCGCGGTTTTGAGGCATTCGCCAGTCAATCGTGTTTCCTTAGGTGTGCAGACTTTTGATGACAAAATGCTGAAAAAGATTGGGCGCAGTCACTTGGAGAAGGATATTTATGAAAATATCGACCACCTCAAACTGGCCGGTTTTGACAATATTTCCATCGATTTGATTTACGCTCTACCTGGTCAAACTATGGATCAGGTCAAGGACAATGTCGCTAAGGCTATCTCGCTTGATATTCCTCATATGAGCCTTTATAGCTTGATTTTGGAGAATCATACGGTCTTTATGAACCGCATGCGACGAGGGAAGTTGCCCCTACCCAAGGAAGAGTTAGAAGCGGAGATGTTTGAGTACATCATCGCAGAACTGGAGCGAGCTTGTTTTGAGCATTATGAGATTTCCAATTTCTCTAAGCCTGGCTTTGAAAGTCGCCATAATCTCATGTACTGGGATAATGCCGAGTATTATGGTATCGGTGCGGGTGCTTCAGGTTATGTGAACGGGGTGCGTTATAAAAACCACGGCCCTATCCGCCACTATCTCAATGCGGTAGAGGCAGGAAATGCTCGGATTACAGAAGAACACCTGAGTCAAAGGGAGCAGATGGAAGAAGAAATGTTCCTAGGCCTCCGGAAAAAATCCGGGGTTTCTATGGCGCGATTTGAGGAAAAATTTGGACGATCCTTTGATGGACTTTATGGCGAAATCATCAGAGACTTGGTTCAACAAGGACTTATGCAGATCGACGGTGATCGTGTCCGAATGACAAAAAGAGGTCTCTTCTTAGGAGACACTGTAGCAGAACGATTTATTTTGGAGTAGAACAATGGGCTTAACTTATCAAATGAAAATGAAAATTCCTTTTGATATGGCGGACATGAACGGTCATATCAAACTTCCAGATGTGATTTTGCTGTCCTTGCAAGTATCAGGTATGCAGTCAATTGAGCTGGGAGTTAGCGACAAGGATATGTTAGAACGCTACAATCTGGTCTGGATTATTACAGACTATGCGATTGACGTGGTACGCTTGCCTCGCTTTGCTGAGGAGATTACGATTGAAACAGAAGCATTGACTTACAATCGTCTTTTTTGCTACCGCCGTTTCACTATCTATGATGAAGCAGGTCAAGAAATCATTCGCATGGTAGCAACCTTTGTTCTCATGGACAGAGATAGTCGTAAAGTTCATGCTGTCGAACCGGAAATTGTTGCTCCTTACCAGTCTGAGTTTGATAAAAAACTCATCCGCGGGCCAAAGTATGCAAATCTAGAAGATCCGATCAGTAAAGACTACCATGTTCGTTTTTACGACTTGGATATGAATGGTCATGTCAATAACAGCAAATACCTGGATTGGATTTTTGAGGTTATGGGAGCAGATTTTTTGACCAAGTATATTCCAAAGAAAATCAATCTCAAGTATGTCAAAGAAGTGCGACCAGGTGGTATGATTGCTTCAGCTTATGAACTCAAGGGACTAGAAAGCAAGCATGAGATTATCAGTGATGGGGAAATCAATGCCCAAGCTATGATTACTTGGCAAGAAATTGAAGGCAATTAGAAAGGACGATATGGCTTATAAAGGTTATTTAATTGATTTAGACGGAACCATTTACAAGGGGAAAGACAGAATCCCGGCAGGTGAGGCTTTTGTCCATGAGTTGCAAAAGCGAGAAATTCCCTATCTCTTTGTAACCAACAATACAACTCGTACTCCTGAGAGCGTTCAAGAGATGTTGGCTCAGAATTTTAATATCAATACGCCTCTATCAACTGTCTACACGGCAACTTTGGCAACTATCGACTATATGAATGACTTGGGACTGGAAAAGACAGTCTATGTCATCGGAGAAGCAGGACTCAAGGATGCCATTCAGGCAGCTGGTTATGTCGAAGACAAGGAAAATCCTGCCTATGTGGTAGTTGGACTGGACTGGCAAGTCGACTATGAAAAATTTGCGACGGCGACTCTAGCCATTCAAAAGGGGGCTCACTTTATCGGAACCAATCCAGACCTCAATATCCCGACGGAACGTGGTCTTTTGCCAGGTGCTGGTTCACTAATTACACTTCTTGAAGTAGCAACACGGGTAAAACCAGTTTATATCGGGAAACCAAATGCTATCATTATGGATAAGGCAGTTGAGCACTTAGGTTTGAAAAGAGAAGAATTGCTCATGGTTGGGGACAACTACCTGACAGATATCCGAGCAGGGATTGACAATGGCATTCCAACGCTCTTAGTGACAACAGGTTTTACCAAGGCAGAAGAAGTGGCTGATCTGCCAATCGCACCAACTCATGTAGTTTCTAGCCTTGCGGAGTGGAATTTTGATGAAAACTAAACTGACCTTTTGGGGAAGTATGCTCTTTCTCCTCTCCCTGTCTATTCTCTTAACCATTTATCTGGCATGGATTTTCTATCCTTTGGAAATTGAGTGGCTGAACTTAGCGAGTCGAGTCTATCTAAAGCCCGAAACCATTCAGTACAACTTTACTATCTTGATGAATTACCTGACCAATCCCTTTAGTCAGGTCTTAGAGATGCCGGATTTTCGTTCATCAGCTGCAGGTCTACACCATTTTGCGGTGGTGAAGAATCTCTTTCACTTGGTTCAGTTAATTGCTTTGGTTACATTGCCAAGCTTCTATTTCTTTGTTAAGACCATTGTAAAAAAGGGATTTTTGTCTGTCTTTCGTAAGAGTCTCCTCGCTCTAGTGGTCTTACCCTTGGTGATTGGATTTCTGGGAGTGTTGATTGGTTTTGAGCAATTCTTTACGCTTTTCCATCAGATTCTCTTTGTGGGAGATGATACTTGGCTTTTTGATCCAGCAAAGGATCCAGTTATTTGGATTTTGCCAGAGATTTTCTTCCTCCATGCCTTTTTGCTTTTCTTTGCTTTGTATGAAGGAATATTCGGTTTCCTTCTTGTCAAAGCTTCAAGGAAATAGTGGAAAAAATTCTGTATTTTTAATAAAAAACGAGAGAAGTTGCTCTACTCCCTATTTATTGTTAGGTTATCCTAAAGATAAACTTGCAAAGCAGGAGATTTTTGCAGAAAACAGTCTATTTTCTATGAAAAAATAGGCTTTTTTTCTAAAAATACCTAGTCAAGCGCTTTATTTTTTTGTATAATAGAAATAGCAAGTATAGATAAAAGAAGAGAAAAGCATGATTACACTATTTTTATCACCGAGTTGTACATCATGTCGTAAGGCAAAGGCTTGGTTAGAGACGCATAAAGTGCCCTTTCAAGAGCATAATATTATGACTAGTCCTTTAACAAGAAAAGAATTACAACATATTCTTTCCTTGACCGAAAATGGTACTGATGACATCATTTCAACTCGTTCAAAAATTTTTCAAAAATTGGATATTGATGTAGAGAGTATCTCGGTATCGGAGTTGCTTCAGTTGATTGAGCAATATCCTAGTCTTTTGCGTCGCCCAATTATTATAGATACCAAACGCATGCAGATCGGTTTTAATGAAGATGAGATTCGTGCTTTTCTCCCTCGTAGTTACCGTAAACAAGAACTAAAAGAAGCAACATTGAGAGCTGGTATAGGATAGATGAACAAACAGTATAGTTACCCACTAGATTTGTCGTGGAGCACTGAAGAACTTGCTTCAGTGCTTTCTTTTTTTAATGATGTTGAAGCTGCCTATGAAGACAAGGTAGAAGCTAAAAAACTGCTAGATTCCTACAAGAAATTTAAGTCTGTGGTTCCGAGCAAAAGCGAAGAAAAACGCTTAGGTCGCGAATTTGAGACAGCGAGCGGTTATTCCTTCTATCATGCAGTTCAATTAGCAAAAGAAAAAAGAGAAGGGAAGATTTCTCTTGGAAACTAAATTTGAATTTGCCAAACAGATTGTGCAGGAAGCTGCAGATTACATTTTGGCCCACATGCAAGAAGATTTGCAGGTCGAGCGAAAATCTTCACCTACCGACTTGGTGACGCGTTTGGATAAGGAAGTTCAGGATCTCTTGGTTGGTAGAATTTTAGCATCTTATCCAGAAGACTTGATTTGCGCGGAAGAGGGCTGTTTGCGTACGGCAGTCGGCCAGGGGAATGTTTGGGTGATTGATCCCATTGATGGTACCAATAACTTTGTCGCCCAGAAGGAAGATTTTGCCGTGATGTTGGCCTACTTTGAGAATGGGGTTGGGAAATTCGGTATCATTTATGATGTCATGAAAGGGGATTGTTACCATGGTGGTGGTGCCTTTCCTCCTTTTCGCAATAATGAGCCCTTACCGCCTTTTAAAAAGAAACCTCTTCAAGAATTTTTAGTTGCCGGTAACTCAGGTATGTTTGAAAGCAATGAGTGGGGCTTGGCGGATTTGGGGCGAGCAGCGTTGGGGGTCCGTGTTTACGGCAGTGCGGGCATTAGTTTTGCTAAGGTTTTATCGGGTCGTCTTCTGACTTATATTACCTACCTGCAGCCATGGGATTACGCTGCGGCCAGTATCTTAGGGGAAAGTCTGGGTTATCGCCTTCTTACGGTATCGGGTGAGCCCGCTGATTTTAAAACGCGTCAGCCTGTCATGATGGTGCCAATCGAGATGCAAGAAGAGATTCAGTCTTATATCTACGAAAGGAAAAAGAACTAAATGCAATTTCCAGAAGGATTTGTTGAAAAATATGAAGCGATACTAGAAGATGAGGCAAGAGACTTTCTTGCCTCTTTTAAACAAGAAGCAGTTTCGGCTTTTCGGGTCAATCCCTTAAAAGAAAGTCAGTTATCGTTTGCAGATGCTATTCCCCATACACCTTGGGGGTATTATGGTAAGGTTTCTGGAAAGTCACCAGAGCACGCGACTGGTCTCGTGTATTCGCAAGAGCCTGCTGCCCAAATGGTAGCCCAGGTGGCTCAACCAAGTCCTGGCATGAAGGTTTTGGATTTGGCGGCAGCACCAGGTGGAAAATCCACTCAACTAGCAGCTTATCTGGCTAATCAAGGAGTTCTTGTCTCCAACGAAATTTCAAGCAAGCGTGCTAAGATTTTAGTGGAAAATATGGAGCGATTTGGAGCGACAAATGTTGTTGTGACTAATGAATCTGCTGACCGCTTGGCCAAGGTTTTTAAAGGTTACTTTGATGTGATTGTCCTTGATGCACCTTGCTCGGGTGAAGGGATGTTTCGTAAGCAACCAGATGCCATGGATTATTGGAGTACCGATTATCCTAGTCAATGTGCTAGTCTTCAAAGAGAAATTTTAGAAGATGCAGTGACCATGCTTGCAGAAGGTGGCCGTCTGGTCTATTCGACCTGTACTTGGGCACCTGAGGAAAATGAAGAAATCGTCCACTGGTTACTGGACACTTATGATTTTGAACTGCTTCCGGTTGAGCATGTGAACGGTATGGTAGCAGGAATTGATCTTCCTGAAACGGCTCGGATGTACCCTCATCATTTCAAGGGAGAAGGTCAGTTTGTTGCCCACCTGCAGTTTAAGGGACAAAATCCAGCACCTAAATTCAAAGCTAGCAAGAGCAATCTCAGTCGTGAGCAACTGGCTTTGTGGCAAGAATTTGCCCAAAAACATTCGCGAGTCAATCTAACTGGTATCTTGCAGACTTTTGGAGATCAGCTCTATCTCCTGCCAGAGATGCTACCTGATCTAGGAAAACTCAAAATTGCCCGAAATGGACTTCATCTGGGGACTTTTAAAAAGAAACGCTTTGAACCAAGCTTTGCTTTGGGATTAGCATTGAAACCAAGCCAAGTAAAACAAAGTGTTGAAATCAATGATGAGGACTTTGTAAAATATGCGGCTGGTGAGACTGTTCAATTGTCTGAAGCTCGACCAAATGGCTGGTACCAAGTTGTGGTTCAAGGAAACGGATTAGGCTTTGCCAAGGTAACGGGAAATGTTTTGAAAAATTATTATCCAAAAGGACTCAGATTCAGGTGAAAAAGCTAGTCAAAGAGCCTATTCTATGTTATAGTGGAAGTATGAGTTTTTTCTGATAGTCTTTCATTATTACTTATATTATACGATGGAATTTCCCGCTCCTAAGAATGTCTATATAAAATAAAGCGGGACAACCATTGATGATAATTGGATGATCAGGACAAACGGAAGAAATCAGAACATTTATCATTATGTTCAAGGAGAATAACAGTGAAAAAAAGAAAAAAGCTCGTCATGTCTCTTGTAGCTCTTTTGATGGCAGGTTCTCTAGCAGGATGTGCTAGCTGGATTGATCGTGGAGAATCCATGACAGCCGTTGGTTCAACTGCTCTTCAGCCTCTTGTCGAAGCGGCAGCAGATGAATTCGGTTCTAGAAACATCGGAAAAACAGTCAATGTTCAAGGTGGAGGATCGGGTACAGGACTTTCCCAAGTCCAGTCTGGAGCAGTTGACATCGGGAACTCTGACGTCTTTGCAGAGGAAAAAGAAGGAATCGATGCTTCGGCTCTAGTAGACCACAAGGTTGCAGTGGCTGGTCTTGCAGTGATTGTAAACAAGGAAGTAGATGTTGAAAATCTCACAACCGAGCAACTCCGCAAAATCTTTACTGGTGAAGTAACTAACTGGAAAGAAGTTGGGGGCAAAGACCTGGCCATTTCAATCATCAACCGAGCAGCAAGTTCTGGTTCACGAGCGACGTTTGATACGGTCGTTATGAATGGCCAATCGGCAATGCAGAGCCAAGAACAGGATTCTAACGGGATGGTCAAGTCTATTGTATCCCAAACCCCTGGAGCCATTTCTTACTTGGCTTTTGCCTATGTAGATGACTCCGTGAAAAGCATGAAACTGAATGGGTATGAACCTACGTCTGAAAATGTAACGACCAACAACTGGCCTTTGTGGTCTTATGAACATATGTACACACTTGGTCAGCCAAATGAGTTAGCTGCTGAATTCCTGAATTTCGTCCTCTCAGATGAAGCCCAAAATGGAATTGTTAAGGGCATGGGCTATATCTCTATCAATGAAATGAAAGTCCAAAAGGATGCTTCAGGTACCGTTACAGCAGTAGAAGGAGGTCAATAATGAATCAAGAAGAATTATCTAAAAAATTACTCTCTCCTTCAAAGAACTCTCGCCTTGAGAAGTTTGGTAAAGGTTTGACCTTCGCCTGTCTTTCTTTAATTGTCATCATTGTGGCGATGATTTTGATTTTTGTAGCGCAGAAAGGCTTGTCGACCTTCTTTGTCAATGGGGTGAACATCTTTGATTTCCTCTTTGGACAAACTTGGAATCCTTCAGGGAAACAATTTGGTGCCCTTCCGATGATTTTGGGCTCCTTTATTGTGACGATTTTATCAGCCCTCATCGCAACTCCTTTCGCTATTGGTGCTGCAGTCTTTATGACAGAAGTCTCACCAAAGGGTGCAAAGATTTTGCAACCAGCCATTGAACTCCTCGTCGGTATTCCTTCAGTCGTCTATGGATTTATCGGTTTGCAAGTTGTGGTGCCTTTTGTTCGTAGCGTCTTTGGTGGAACTGGTTTTGGGATATTGTCAGGGATTTTCGTTCTTTTTGTCATGATCCTACCAACTGTAACCTTTATGACAACAGACAGCTTGCGTGCTGTTCCTCGTCATTACCGTGAAGCCAGTTTGGCTATGGGAGCCACTCGTTGGCAAACCATCTGGCGTGTGACCTTGAAAGCAGCACGTTCAGGTATTTTTACTGCAGTGGTCTTTGGGATGGCGCGTGCCTTCGGTGAAGCCCTTGCTATTCAGATGGTGGTCGGAAACTCAGCAGTTATCCCAACCTCGCTAACAACACCAGCTGCGACTTTGACTTCTGTTTTGACTATGGGTATCGGAAATACCGTCATGGGAACGGTTGATAATAACGTTCTCTGGTCACTGGCCTTAGTCTTGCTCTTGATGAGTTTGGCCTTTAACAGTGTGATTAAATTGATTACGAAAGAAAGAGGAAAGAAAAACTATGCACGCTAAGAAATTAGATAAACTTGCAACAGCTGTCCTCTATACCATCGCGGGTATCATCGTTGCCATCTTGGCATCCTTGATTCTCTATATCTTGGTGAGAGGGTTACCGCATATCTCTTGGTCCTTCTTGACAGGGAAATCCTCCTCTTATCAAGCAGGTGGGGGTATCGGGATTCAGCTCTACAATTCCTTCTTCCTTTTGGTCATTACCTTGATCATTTCTGTTCCCCTGTCTATGGGAGCTGGCGTTTTCCTCGCTGAGTATGCCAAAAAAGGACCTGTGACCAATTTTATTCGTACCTGTATTGAGATTTTGTCTTCTCTACCATCAGTCGTAGTGGGTCTCTTTGGTTACTTGATCTTTGTAGTCCAGTTTGAGTATGGATTTTCAATCATTTCAGGTGCATTGGCCTTGACAGTCTTTAACCTCCCTCAGATGACTCGAAATGTTGAGGACAGTTTAAAACACGTTCACCATACGCAACGTGAGGCTGGTTTGGCTCTTGGAATTTCTCGTTGGGAGACTGTAGTTCATGTTGTCATTCCAGAAGCCCTTCCAGGTATCGTAACGGGTGTTGTCTTGGCATCTGGTCGTATCTTTGGTGAAGCAGCTGCTCTTATCTATACGGCAGGACAATCCGCTCCAGCCCTTGACTGGTCTAACTGGAATATCCTCAGTGTTACCAGTCCTATCTCAATCTTCCGTCAAGCAGAAACCTTGGCAGTCCACATTTGGAAGGTCAACAGTGAAGGAACCATTCCTGATGCTACTATCGTATCAGCAGGTTCTGCCGCCGTGCTCCTCATCTTTATCTTAATTTTTAACTTTGGAGCACGCAAACTCGGAAGCTATTTACACAAGAAATTAACCGCTGCCTAAAGGAGAAGCCATGTCAAAATATAACTGGGACGAAAAGCATATCATCACCTTCCCTGAAGAAAAAGTGGCCCTCTCTACCAAGGATTTACATGTTTACTACGGTAAAAATGAATCCATCAAGGGCATCGATATGCAATTTGAAAAAAATAAAATTACAGCCTTGATTGGCCCTTCTGGATCAGGGAAATCTACCTATCTTCGCAGTCTCAATCGGATGAATGATACCATTGATATTGCCAAGGTCACAGGTCAAATCCTCTACCGAGGGATTGACGTCAACCGTCCAGAAATCAATGTCTATGAGATGCGCAAGCATATCGGAATGGTCTTCCAACGTCCAAATCCATTTGCTAAGTCTATTTATCGCAACATCACTTTTGCTCATGAACGTGCAGGTGTTAAGGATAAGAAAGTACTTGATGAAATTGTAGAAACCTCTTTAAGACAGGCTGCCCTTTGGGACCAGGTCAAAGACGACCTCCACAAATCAGCCTTGATGCTTTCTGGAGGTCAGCAGCAACGTCTCTGTATCGCTCGCGCCATCTCTGTCAAGCCAGATATCCTCTTGATGGATGAACCGGCGTCAGCCTTGGATCCGATTGCGACAGCACAGCTGGAAGAAACCATGTTGGAATTGAAGAAGGACTTTACCATCATCATCGTTACCCACAGTATGCAACAGGCTGCGCGTGCAAGTGACTACACTGGATTTTTCTACTTGGGTGACTTGATTGAGTATGATAAAACATCCAATATTTTCCAAAATGCTAAGTTACAGTCAACCAATGACTATGTAACAGGACACTTTGGTTAGAAAGGAAACGGTATGTCAGAAGCGATTTTACAGGTGTCAGACCTGTCCGTTTATTACAATAAAAAGAAGGCCTTGAATAGTGTTTCCCTTTCTTTCCAACCTAAGGAAATAACAGCCTTGATTGGTCCTTCTGGATCAGGAAAGTCTACCCTGCTCAAAGCTATCAACCGCATGGGCGATCTAAATCCTGAGGTGACAACAACTGGATCAGTGGTCTATAATGGTCACAATATCTACAGCCCCCGTACCGATACGGTTGAATTGCGTAAGGAAATCGGGATGGTCTTTCAACAGCCCAATCCCTTCCCTATGTCTATCTACGAAAATGTTGTCTATGGTCTGCGTATCAATGGAGTCAGGGACAAGCAAGTTCTTGATGAAGCAGTAGAAAAGGCCTTGCAACGTGCTTCTATCTGGGATGAAGTAAAGGATCGTTTGCATGATTCGGCCATTGGTCTCTCAGGTGGACAACAACAACGTGTTTGTGTTGCTCGTGTCTTAGCAACCAGTCCGAAAATCATCCTCTTAGATGAACCAACTTCAGCTTTGGATCCTATTTCTGCAGGTAAGATTGAGGAAACCTTGTATGGTCTGAAAGATAAATACACCATGCTCTTGGTAACGCGTTCGATGCAACAAGCCTCACGTATCTCTGATAAAACAGGATTTTTCCTAGATGGGGATTTGATCGAGTTTAACGATACGAAGAAGATGTTCCTAGAGCCACAAAACAAGGAAACAGAAGATTATATTACAGGAAAATTTGGATAAGGAGTTGAATGATGTTACGATCTCAATTTGAAGAAGATTTGGAGAAATTGCATAACCAGTTCTATGCCATGGGACAAGAAGTGCTCTCGCAGATCAATCGTACAGTGCGTGCCTTTGTCACGCATGACCGTGATTTGGCAAAAGAAGTCATCGAAGACGATGCAGAAGTAAATGAATATGAAGTGAAGTTGGAAAAGAAATCATTTGAAATGATCGCCCTCCAACAACCTGTTTCGCAAGACCTTCGTACCGTCTTGACCGTTCTAAAGGCAGTTTCAGACGTGGAACGCATGGGAGATCATGCAGTGTCTATCGCTGAAGCGACTATTCGTATGAAGGGGGAGCAACGTATCCCTTCTGTTGAAGAAGAAATCAAAAAGATGGGACGCGACGTGAAAAACTTCGTTGAAGCAGCTCTAGATCTCTATCTCAACGGTTCTGTGGATCAAGCCTACGAAGTAGCAGCGATGGACGAAAAAATCAACCATTACTTTGATAGCATCCGAGATTTGGCTACAGAAGAAATTAGGAAAAATCCTGAAGCTATCGTTACAGGCCGTGATTACTTCCAGGTCATTTCTTTCTTGGAACGTATTGGAGACTACGCAAAAAATATCTGTGAATGGGTTGTTTACTTTGAAACAGGTAAGATTATCGAACTATAAGAAACGGTTTAAATATACAGAAATAAGGCTGATTAAAATAAATCAGTCTTATTTTTTATGAAAAGAATTGTTTTACAATCAAAATCTCTAAAAGGGTTGACAACTATTTTTAAAAGAGTTATAATTATTCAGAATTAACAGAAAGGTCGTTTATTTATGAAATTTAAGAAATGGATATTAGTTGTGTGTAGCATGCTTGCCAGTGTGGTTTTAGTAGCTTGCCAGTCAGGAACAGATAGTTCCCAGTCTGCTGTGGACGCTATTAAACAAAAAGGAAAGCTAGTTGTTGCGACCAGCCCAGACTATGCACCGTTTGAATTCCAAGCCTTGGTAGATGGTAAAAACCAAGTGGTTGGTGCAGATATTGATATGGCTCAAGCAATTGCAGACGAGCTTGGGGTTAAACTTGAAATCTCTAGCATGAGTTTTGACAATGTCTTGACCAGTCTTCAAACTGGAAAGGCTGACTTAGCCATTGCAGGAATTAGTGCCACTGATGAGAGAAAGGAAGTCTTTGATTTTTCAATTCCTTACTATGAAAACAAGATGAGTTTCTTGGTTAGAAAAGCCGATTTAGACAAATACAAGGATCTTTCAAGCCTCGCAAGTGCCAATATCGCAGCTCAAAAGGGAACTGTGCCAGAAACCATGGTCAAGGAACAATTGCCAAATGCCCAATTGACATCCTTGACCAATATGGGGGAAGCAGTCAATGAATTGCAAGCTGGAAAAGTGGATGCTGTTCATATGGATGAACCAGTGGCTCTTAGTTACGCTGGTAAAAACTCAGACCTTGTCGTTGCGACAGCTACTTTGACGATGAAAGATGGCGAAGCCAATGCCGTTGCTATCAAGAAGGATCAGTCAGACTTGAAAGCAGTAGTAGATAAGGTTATCCAAAAACTGAAAGATGACGGAACCTATCAAAACTATCTTGAAAAGGCAGCGAAACTAACGGAAGTTGAACAATAAGAAAAAGCAGAGTTGGACTTTAATCCAATTCTGCTTTTATGTATTCTAATAGCTCTTCTAGATTTTCAAGAGTGACTTTGGCGAACTGATAAGGACAGGCATCCAAATAAGCCTTCTCAAAAAAGTCTAGTTTGAGTGAGCTGTGTTTCAAACTAGCAATCTTAGGATAGTGTCTCAAATCAAGCAAAAGACCATCGTGTAGAGGATAGTGGGGCAAGGGACAGGTGTTTTTTTCAAGTACTTCCTTAATCTGAGTTTGATAGTTCTCTTGAAGGCTCAGTCTGGCCAATCGATTTTTTTCAAATAACTGGCTTTCGATGTAAAGAGAAAGAGCCTTTTGCATGATGAGATTGCTGTCATAGTCCAGGATATTTTTGTAGGAAACAAAGGCCTCTTTTAGAGCATTTGGGAGAATGAGGGCGGTAATACGAAGGGCTGGAAAGAGACTAGTTGAGAAGGACTTGATATAAATGACCCGATCCTCAGTATCCAGATAGTGGAAGGTTTGTCCCTTTTTAGAGTCTAAGTCACCTAGATAATCATCCTCGACGATATATACACCATACTGATTTGCTAGATCCAAAATAGCCCTTTTTTCCTGATCAGAATAGGAATGACCTAGGGGATAGTGGAAGCGAGGAATGGTGTAGAAAAACTTGATTTTCCTAGATTTGAACTGTTCTTCCAGTTCTTCAAGGTTGATGCCATCAATACGGCGTTCAATGGTCTGGTAGGCTAATCCTTGAGCGACCAAGAGACGGTTCATCCGGTGGTAGGTCGGCTGTTCGACCAAAATCTCAGTTCCCTGGCTCGGAAAGTTAATCTGAGAAAGTATAAAGAGAGCTTGTTGGGTACCAGATGTTAGAACCAGTTGGTCGGGTTTACAGTAGAGGGCTTGGTCAAAGAGGAGTTGCTGGACAGATTGTCTCAGTTCCTCAAGGCCTTCTTGGTTGTCATAGTAGTTGAAGAGGTAGTTTTCTCTTCCAATTAGGGTTTCGTTGACGCAGAGTCGGAAGTCGTCATAGGCACTGGCATGTTCGTCAGTGACTTCGATTTCCAAGTCCTGATGCTGTCCTTGTTCCAGAACATAGTAGCCACTTTGGGGTTTGGCATAGAGGTATTGTTCATGGCGTAATTCCAGCAGGGCTCGTTGGATAGTGTCCTTGCTACAGTGGAAGTCTTGGCTCAGTTGACGGATAGAGGGAAGCCGGCTACCTGTTGGAAATTTTCCTGATTCGATACCTTTTTTGAGAAAGGAAACGACTGCTTGGTATTTACTTTCTTTCTTCATTCCAGACCTCCGTTGATTTTGTTACATTGTACCTTTTTTTTGCCTGCTTGGCAATGGGAAAAGCATTTCTCCCTTTCACAACTAGGAGCAAATGTGGTATACTTAGAAAGTATGATGATTCATTGAAAAGAAGATAAGAAAGAGAATGGATAGAAAAGTGCAGGAACCGGTTAAATTATTTCAATACAATACTCTAGGTGCCCTAATGGCAGGTCTATATGGCGGAACCATGACAGTGGGAGAATTGCTGGAACATGGTGACCTCGGCTTGGGAACATTGGATTCGATTGACGGGGAGTTGATTGTCCTTGATGGCAAGGCTTATCAAGCCAAGGGGTCTGGTCAAACGCCTGAAATCGTTGAGGTGGCAGCGGATGCCCTTATTCCCTATGCAGCGGTGGTTCCTCATCAGGCAGAAGTGATTTTTCGTCAGCGCTTTGAGATGACTGACAAGGAATTGGAAAAACGAATTGAGTCCTACTATGATGGGGAAAATCTTTTTCGCTCCATCAAGATTCATGGCGAATTTTCACAAATGCACGTACGGATGATTCCTAAATCCACTCCTGATACCAAGTTTGCTGATGTAGCGACTCACCAACCTGAATATAGCCGTGAAAATGTATCGGGAACCATTGTTGGATTTTGGACACCGGAGATTTTCCATGGAGTGAGTGTTGCAGGCTACCATTTGCATTTTATCTCAGATGATTTGACCTTTGGTGGGCATGTGATGGACTTTGTTATCAAAGAAGGAATGATTGAGGTTGGGGCAGTCGACCAGTTGGACCAACGTTTTCCAGTCCAAGATCGCCAGTATTTATTTGCCAAATTTAACGTTGACGAGATGAAGAAAGATATTGATAAGTCAGAATAGGAGAAAAAGATGACAGTACATATTATCCTTACCATGATAGCTTTGGTTCTCATTCTAGTAAGTGGAACTTGGTATGCCAAAAAACGGTTTAAAATCTCTCTTGCAGTGATGGGCTTGGGGGCAATCGCATTTTTTGTTTCTTCTCAAGTGTTAGAGAAGATGGTTCACCTTCTGGTACTCCATCCGCAAAAAGATGGAACCATTCCGCTTATGCAGGAGCAGCCTTTCTTATACGTCCTTTATGGGATTGCCATGGCAGCCCTCTTTGAGGAAACAGCTCGTCTTGTCTTTTTTAAATGGTTGGAGAAAAAGAGAAAGCTAGAAGATCGAGATGCTTTGGCTTATGGTTTGGGACATGGCGGCTTGGAGATGCTCTATCTCGGAATGGGAAGCTTGATCAGTCTTTTGATTCTCTTTTCACTCATCCAGTCTTCAAATACTGATGTAGCCAATCTTCTTCCAAAGTCTACACTCGAAACGGTTCAGTCTCTTTCTGTATGGCAGGTTTATTTACTAGGAGTTGAACGTGTGCTTGCTCTGGTTCTACAAATCGGTCTTTCCATCTGGGTCTATCAAAGTGTCCGTCAAAAGAAATGGATCTACCTCCTTGCTGCCTATGGTTTGCATGCCTTGTTTGACTTGGCTCCAGCCTTATCTCAAGTGGGAGGGATTGCAAATCCGCTTCTAGTTGAGTTTGTTCTTCTCGTAGAACTTCTAGCCTTTATCTGGCTAACCAAATCTACATTTTGGAAAAAATCATAAAAAGAGGGGTGACCTCTTTTTTTATGTAAAGATAAAACAAGCTCTTTTTATGGTCGTCAAATGTCTCTAAAAATGGTATAATGGAATGAATTTTGAAAAAGGAAGAGTGACATGTCAGTAAAAGAAAAAATGCTTGAAATCCTAGAAGGAATCGATATTCGTTTCAAGGAACCCTTGAAGACCTATACCTATACCAAGGTCGGAGGTCGAGCGGATTACCTAGTTTTACCACGCAATCGCTATGAGATGGCTCGTGTCGTCCAATTTGCCAATCAAGAGAATATTCCCTGGATGGTGCTAGGAAATGCCAGCAATATCATCGTGCGTGAAGGTGGAATCCGTGGTTTTGTCATCTTATGCGATAAGCTTAATAACGTTTCGGTTGATGGTTACACTATTGAAGCAGAAGCGGGTGCTAATTTGATCGAGACAACACGAATTGCTCTTCGTCATAGTTTGACTGGTTTCGAGTTTGCTTGTGGGATTCCTGGAAGCATCGGTGGAGCTGTCTTTATGAATGCGGGTGCCTATGGAGGAGAGATTGCTCATATCTTGCAGTCTTGTCAAGTTTTGACCAAAGAAGGGGAAATCGAGACCTTGTCAGTCAAGGACTTGGCTTTTGGTTACCGCCATTCAGCTATTCAGGATTCTGGGGCTGTTGTTTTGTCAGCTAAATTTGCCCTATCTCCAGGGAATCATCAGGTTATCAAGCAAGAAATGGACCGCTTGACGCACCTACGTGAACTCAAACAACCATTAGAATACCCGTCTTGTGGTTCAGTCTTTAAGCGTCCAGTTGGGCATTTTGCAGGTCAGTTGATTTCAGAGGCTGGCTTGAAAGGCTATCGTATCGGTGGTGTGGAAGTATCTGAAAAACACGCAGGTTTCATGATCAATGTTGCTGACGGAACGGCCAAAGACTACGAGGACTTGATCCAATCTGTTATTGAAAAAGTCAAGGAACACTCAGGTGTCACTCTTGAAAGAGAAGTCCGAATCTTGGGCGAGAAGGAATAAGGTTGGGGTTGAAGAATTGCTGCTATAACCATTGTAAAGGGGGTGAAAGCCTATCGTTAGTGAAGATGTATGTAGGCAGTTTTATCTCCTACACGAGGTAGTAGCGGCCTGACAGAGCCCTGATCTGTTAATTTATGAAAAAGAAGGAATTTATGACAATTGAAAAAACCAATTATTGAATTCAAAAACGTCTCTAAAGTTTTTGAAGACAGCAACACCAAGGTTCTCAAAGACATCAACTTTGAGTTGGAAGAAGGGAAGTTCTACACTCTTTTAGGCGCATCTGGTTCAGGAAAGTCAACCATCCTGAACATCATTGCAGGTTTACTGGATGCGACGACAGGGGATATTTTGCTGGACGGTGTCCGTATCAACGACATCCCAACCAATAAACGTGACGTTCATACGGTTTTCCAATCCTATGCCTTGTTTCCACATATGAATGTGTTTGAAAATGTTGCCTTTCCACTCCGCTTGCGTAAAGTCGACAAGAAAGAAATCGAACAACGTGTAGCGGAAGTTCTCAAGATGGTTCAGCTGGAAGGTTATGAAAAACGTTCCATCCGTAAACTCTCCGGAGGACAACGTCAGCGTGTAGCCATTGCCCGTGCTATTATCAACCAACCTCGTGTGGTTTTGTTGGATGAGCCCTTGTCAGCGCTGGACTTGAAATTGCGAACAGACATGCAGTACGAACTCCGTGAATTGCAACAACGATTGGGGATTACCTTTGTCTTTGTCACTCACGATCAGGAAGAAGCTCTTGCCATGAGTGACTGGATTTTCGTTATGAATGATGGCGAGATTGTTCAGTCTGGAACACCAGTGGACATCTACGATGAGCCAATCAACCACTTTGTTGCCACCTTTATCGGTGAGTCAAATATTTTGCCAGGAACCATGATTGAGGATTACTTGGTTGAGTTTAACGGCAAACGCTTTGAAGCAGTCGACGGAGGGATGAAGCCAAATGAGCCTGTTGAAGTCGTTATTCGTCCAGAGGACTTGCGCATTACCCTTCCTGAAGAAGGCAAGCTCCAAGTTAAAGTTGATACCCAGCTCTTCCGTGGGGTTCATTACGAGATTATCGCCTATGACGAACTCGGAAATGAATGGATGATCCACTCGACTCGTAAGGCCATTGTGGGTGAGGAAATTGGTCTGGACTTTGAGCCAGAAGACATCCACATCATGCGTCTCAACGAAACCGAAGAAGAGTTCGATGCTCGTATCGAAGAGTACGTAGAAATCGAAGAGCAAGAAGCAGGTCTGATTAACGCAATCGAGGAGGAAAGAGATGAAGAAAACAACCTCTAAACTCTTTGTAGTGCCCTACATGCTTTGGATTGTCCTCTTTGTTCTCGCACCCTTGGTCTTGATTTTCGGTCAATCCTTTTTCAACATTGAAGGCCAGTTTAGTTTAGAAAACTATAAATCCTACTTTGCGTCACAAAATTTGACCTATCTCAAAATGAGCTTCAACTCAGTGCTTTATGCAGGGATTGTCACCTTGGTAACACTGCTCATCAGCTATCCAACAGCCCTCTTTTTGACCCGTCTTAAGCACCGTCAACTCTGGCTCATGCTGATTATCTTGCCAACCTGGATCAATCTGCTCCTTAAGGCCTATGCCTTTATCGGGATTTTTGGTCAAAATGGCTCTATTAACCAATTTTTGGAATTCATCGGAATCGGTTCGCAGCAGTTGCTCTTTACGGATTTCTCCTTTATCTTTGTCGCAAGCTACATCGAGCTTCCCTTTATGATTTTGCCGATTTTCAATGTCTTGGATGATATGGATAACAATCTCATCAATGCCAGCTATGACCTCGGTGCGACCAAGTGGGAGACCTTCCGCCATGTCATCTTCCCTCTATCGATGAATGGAGTGAGAAGTGGAGTTCAGTCGGTCTTTATCCCCAGTTTGAGTCTCTTCATGCTGACACGTTTGATTGGTGGGAACCGTGTTATCACGCTGGGAACGGCCATTGAGCAGAACTTCCTGACCAATGACAACTACGGTATGGGTTCTACCATCGGTGTAATCCTCATCCTGACCATGTTCATCACCATGTGGGTGACCAAGGAAAGGAGAGAACGATGAAAAAATTTGCCAATCTCTACCTAGCCTTTGTCTTTATCGTCCTTTATTTGCCAATTTTTTACTTGATTGGCTATGCCTTTAATGCAGGGGATGATATGAACAGTTTTACCGGCTTTAGTTTGAGCCATTTTAAAACTATGTTTGGTGATGGTCGCCTCATGTTGATCCTCACCCAAACCTTTTTCTTGGCCTTTCTATCAGCCTTGATTGCGACCATTATCGGGACTTTCGGTGCTATCTATATCTACCAGTCTCGTAAGAAATACCAAGAAGCCTTTTTATCACTCAATAATATCCTCATGGTTGCGCCTGACGTTATGATTGGTGCCAGCTTCTTGATTCTCTTTACACAGCTCAAGTTTTCACTTGGCTTTTTGACGGTTCTATCTAGTCACGTGGCCTTTTCCATCCCTATCGTGGTCTTGATGGTCTTGCCTCGTCTCAAGGAGATGAATGATGACATGATTCATGCGGCCTATGACTTGGGTGCCAGCCAGTTTCAGATGTTTAAGGAAATCATGCTACCGTACCTGACTCCGTCTATCATTGCAGGTTATTTCATGGCCTTCACCTATTCGCTGGATGATTTTGCCGTAACCTTCTTTGTGACAGGAAATGGCTTTTCGACTCTATCAGTCGAGATTTACTCTCGTGCTCGTAAGGGAATTTCGCTAGAAATCAATGCCCTTTCTGCCCTTGTCTTTCTCTTTAGTATTATCCTAGTTGTTGGCTATTACTTTATCTCACGTGAGAAGGAGGAGCAAGCATGAAAAAACTCTATTCATTTTTAGCAGGAATTGTAGCGATTATCCTTGTCTTGTGGGGGATTGCGACTCATCTAGATAGTAAAATCAATAGCCGAGACAGTCAGAAATTGGTTATCTACAACTGGGGGGACTATATCGATCCAGAACTCTTGGAGAAATTCACAGAAGAAACAGGAATCCAAGTCCAGTACGAGACCTTTGACTCCAACGAGGCCATGTATACCAAGATCAAGCAGGGTGGAACGACCTACGATATTGCCATCCCAAGTGAATACATGATCAACAAGATGAAGGACGAAGACCTCTTAGTTCCTCTTGATTATTCAAAAATTGAAGGAATCGAAAATATCGGACCTGAGTTCCTCAACCAGTCATTTGACCCGGGCAATAAATTCTCCATCCCATACTTCTGGGGGACCTTGGGAATTGTTTACAATGAAACCATGATAGATGAGGCGCCTGAGCATTGGGATGACCTCTGGAAACCAGAATACAAGGATTCCATCATGCTCTTTGATGGGGCGCGTGAGGTGCTGGGACTCGGGCTTAACTCACTTGGTTACAGCCTTAACTCAAAGGATCCTCAGCAGTTGGAAGAGACAGTGGATAAGCTCTACAAACTGACTCCAAATATCAAGGCCATTGTGGCCGACGAGATGAAGGGCTACATGATTCAGAACAACGCGGCCATCGGTGTGACTTTCTCTGGGGAAGCCAGCCAGATGTTGGAGAAAAATCCTAACCTCAAGTATGTCGTTCCGACTGAGGCCAGCAATCTCTGGTTTGATAATATGGTCATTCCCAAAACCGTGAAAAACCAAGATGCAGCCTATGCCTTTATCAACTTTATGTTGAAACCCGAAAATGCTCTGAAAAATGCGGAGTATGTGGGCTACTCAACACCAAACCTACCAGCCAAGGAAATGCTCCCAGAGGAGACCAAGGAAGATAAATCCTTCTATCCTGATGCTGATACCATGAAACACCTAGAAGTTTATGAGAAATTTGACCATAAATGGACAGGAAAATACAGCGACCTCTTCCTACAGTTTAAAATGTACCGGAAGTAGGAGATATACTTTCTTGTCAGCTTTCCCAGTTGACGCAGAACCCAAAAAACGATATAATAAGAAAGTTGAGAATTGATTTTCTGTCATCTTAGTCCAGAGAAATGGCGGTGCTGCGAGCCATCTAAGGTAGAAAATCATGCTACTCAATCAGACAATTGCATAAGATTAAGAGAATGACAAGTTCATTGAATGAAGGTGGTACCGCGGTTTTTCGCCCTTCGTGATGTGAACTTGTCTTTTGATTTTTGGAGGTGTTTATGAAGACATTTCTCGTGAAACAAAAGTTTCGTCTTGGAGGCGAACGCTTTGATATCAAGGATGATAGAGGAGTAGTGAATTATCAGGTGGAGGGATCTTTCTTCCAAATTCCTAAGACCTTTACCATCTATGACGCCTATGGTGAGCAGGTCAGTGAAATCAGTAAAGAATTTTTCACCTTGCTTCCTCGCTTTACTATCCAGTTACGAAACGGTTCCAATTTCGTTATTCGTAAGAAGTTGACCTTCTTTCGAGATAAGTATGAGTTTGACAATCTGGGGCTTCGTATCGAGGGCAATATCTGGGATTTGAATTTCAAATTGTTGGATGACCGCGACCAAGTGATTGCCGAGATTCGGAAAGAGATTTTCCATTTGACCTCAACTTACACCGTAACCGTCTATGAAGACTCTTATGCAGACCTAGTCATTTCCCTCTGTGTCGCGATTGACTATGTGGAAATGCTGGAAAGCCAATCAAATTAAACAAGTAATAAGGAGATATTATGAAACAACTATCTAGTGCTCAAGTTCGCCAAATGTGGCTAGATTTCTGGGCAAGCAAAGGTCACTCTGTAGAACCATCAGTCAGCTTGGTTCCTGTAAATGACCCAACTCTTTTGTGGATTAACTCTGGGGTAGCAACCCTTAAGAAATACTTTGACGGAACCATTATCCCTGAAAACCCACGTATTACCAATGCGCAAAAAGCTATCCGTACTAACGATATTGAAAACGTAGGGAAGACTGCGCGCCACCATACTATGTTTGAAATGTTGGGGAACTTCTCTATCGGGGATTACTTCCGTGACGAAGCCATCACTTGGGCTTACGAGCTTTTGACAAGCCCAGAATGGTTTGATTTCCCAGCTGAAAAACTTTATATGACCTACTATCCTGAAGATAAGGATTCTTACAACCGCTGGATTGAAGTAGGAGTGGACCCAAGCCACTTGATCCCAATCGAGGATAATTTCTGGGAAATCGGTGCGGGACCTTCTGGACCAGATACAGAGATTTTCTTTGACCGTGGAGAAGCATTTGATCCAGAAAACATCGGTATTCGCCTGCTTGCAGAGGATATCGAAAACGACCGTTACATCGAAATCTGGAATATCGTTTTGTCACAATTTAACGCTGATCCTGCTGTTCCTCGTAGCGAATACAAAGAATTGCCACACAAGAACATTGATACGGGTGCTGGTTTGGAGCGTTTGGTGGCCGTTATTCAAGGGGCTAAGACAAACTTTGAAACAGACCTCTTCATGCCAATCATCCGTGAAGTTGAGAAATTGTCTGGTAAGGTTTATGACCAAGATGGCGACAACATGAGCTTCAAGGTCATTGCTGACCATATCCGTTCTCTTTCATTTGCCATCGGTGATGGTGCCCTTCCTGGAAATGAAGGTCGTGGTTATGTCCTTCGCCGTCTCCTCCGTCGCGCGTCTATGCACGGTCAAAAATTGGGTATCAACGAGCCTTTCCTTTACAAACTCGTTCCAACTGTTGGAAAAATCATGGAAAGCTACTACCCAGAAGTGCTTGAAAAACGTGACTTTATCGAGAAAATTGTCAAGAGCGAGGAAGAGTCATTTGCCCGTACCCTTCACTCAGGTCAACACTTTGCAGAAACCATTGTAGCTGATTTGAAAGCGAAAGGTCAAAACGTTATCGCGGGGCAAGATGTCTTCAAACTCTACGACACTTACGGATTCCCAGTAGAATTGACTGAAGAAATCGCTGAAGAAGCTGGGATGACTGTCGATCGTGAAGGTTTTGAAGCAGCCATGAAAGAACAGCAAGAACGTGCGCGTGCATCTGCTGTTAAGGGTGGCTCAATGGGAATGCAAAATGAAACCCTTCAAAACATTACAGTGGAAAGTGTCTTCAACTATAATGCCAGCCAATTGCCTTCTAAGTTGCTGGCTATCGTAGCGAACAATGCTGAAGTAGAAGCTGTTTCAGAAGGAACTGCCTCTCTCATTTTTGCAGAAACTCCATTCTACGCTGAAATGGGTGGACAGGTAGCTGACCACGGTCAAATCTTGGATGCTAAAGGAAATGTCGTAGCGAATGTGACGGATGTGCAAAAAGCACCAAACGGACAAGCTCTTCATACTGTTGAAGTTCTTGCACCACTTGCTTTGAACCAAGAATACACCTTGGCTATCGATACCAACCGTCGTCATCGTGTTATGAAAAACCACACTGCGACTCACTTGCTCCATGCGGCCCTTCACAATATCCTTGGCCACCATGCGACACAAGCAGGATCTCTGAACGAAGTAGAATTTCTTCGCTTTGACTTTACTCACTTCCAAGCTGTGACTCCTGAAGAGTTGCGCGCCATTGAACAGCAAGTCAATGAGAAGATTTGGGAAGCCATCGCAGTGGAAACTGTTGAGACAGATATTGACACGGCTAAAGAAATGGGAGCTATGGCCCTCTTTGGTGAGAAATATGGTAAAGAAGTCCGCGTTGTGACCATCGGTGACTACTCTATTGAGCTTTGTGGTGGTACCCACGTTGGCAACACTTCTGAGATTGGCCTCTTCAAGATTGTCAAAGAAGAAGGAATCGGATCAGGAACTCGCCGTATCTTGGCAGTAACTGGTAAGGAAGCCTTTGAAGCTTATCGCGAACAAGAAGATGCTCTGAAAGCAGTAGCAGCAACCTTGAAAGCACCTCAACTCAAGGAAGTACCTCACAAAGTCGAAGGACTTCAAGAGCAACTCCGCCAATTGCAAAAAGAAAATGCAGAGTTGAAGGAAAAAGCCGCAGCCGCAGCTGCAGGTGATGTCTTCAAGGATGTGAAGGAAGTCAACGGACACCGTTACATTGCTAGTCAAGTTTCTGTATCAGATGCCGGTGCCCTTCGTACCTTTGCGGATAACTGGAAACAAAAAGACTACTCTGATGTGCTTGTCCTAGTTGCCGCTATCGGTGACAAAGTCAATGTTCTTGTAGCTAGCAAGACAAAAGATGTGCATGCAGGAAATCTTGTCAAAGAATTGGCTCCAATCGTCGATGGACGTGGTGGTGGTAAACCAGACATGGCCATGGCAGGAGGAAGCAACCAAGCGAAAATTCAAGAACTCTTGGATGCAGTAGCAGGTAAATTGTAAGACAATAAAGATCTATCCATTTGGGTAGGTCTTTTTGCCTACTTAAAAAGCCAAATCCGCTTGGATTTGACTTGTAACTGATAGGTTTATTTTGTTGCCCAAACACTGACTGAACCCGCTGCTACTGGAAATTCTCCATAACCTTCAGCGTTGATTGTAACTTGTGCTGGATGATTTTCAAGGAGGTCAACAAAGGTTTGGTCAGCCCATTCTTGCCCGACAAACATAGATTTGCTGTTTTCTTGGTCATTTGAGATGAGGACAGCGATTGGAGATTGATGTTCAGCACCTGAACGAACCCAACCGATACAGTTGGCATCGTCAAAGTAGTCTGTTTGCTCCCCATATGCCCTGTCTTTTCGGATGGCTAGGAGACGATCAAGAACTTCTCTGAAATCTTGTTGAGCAAATTGCCCTGAAATGCCGTAATAGTCTCCGTAAAAGACACATGGAAGACCATCTTGGCGTAATAGAATGAGGGCATAGGCTGCTGGCTTGAACCATTCTTCAACAGTAGACTCAAGGGCTTGTCCTCGTTGGGTATCATGGTTGTCAACGAAAGTGACTGCTTTGTCAGGCTTGAGTTCAACCAAGCTATCTGTGAAAATGTTACGAAGGTCGTAACTTGCTCCAGCTTGACTGGCTTCAAAGAGGTTCTGGTGGAGACGAACATCGACAAGATCAAAGCGTTCTTCTGTTTTCTCGAGATAGTCTAGATTGGCTTCCTTGTCTGGATTCCAAAATTCACCAAAAACATAGAAATCTTGACCGTATTTTTCCTTCATATCACGGATGAAATTGCCCATAAAGAAGGAGTCGATGTGCTTAACGGCATCCAAGCGGAAACCAGCAACACCAGTCGTTTCCATGAACCAGTCAGCCCAGTCATAGATGTTTTGGATGACTTCAGGATGCTTAAAGTCTAGGTCAGCATACATGAGGTAGTCGTAGTTACCGTTTTCGTTATCGACCAATTCCTCATTTGCCCAGCCTTTATTGTCTCCCTGGATCAGGTAAATGCCAGACTTACGTCGCTTGGCATCGTAGTCCGTACCTGTGAAGTGGTACCAGTGCCAGTGGAAGTCATTGTAGGTATCTTGGCGACCATCGAAGGTGAAGTGAGTCCAGCCGTTGATAGTAAAGGGCTCGCTTAGTTGAACGGTACGGTCCTCAGGGTCCACTTCAATAACCTGAAAGGCTTCCATATGATCGGCAGCAGCCTTGTGATTGAGCACCACATCGGCCATAGGTTGAATTCCCTGTGCCTTTAGGGTTTGAATGGCTTGAAGATAATCTTCTTTAAACCCATACTTGGTACGGACAGTCCCTTTTTGCTGAAATTCTCCTAGGTCAAAAAGATCGTAAACACCATAGCCGACATCTTTTTCGTTGGTTGCCTTGAAGGCAGGTGGCATCCAGACATGGCTGATACCAAGGTTTGCTAGGTGCTCTGCATCATTTGTCAGTCGCGTCCAGTGTTGGCCGTCGTGAGGCAAATACCATTCAAAGTATTGCATAAGTGTCTGATTTTGCATTGTTTTTCCTCTTGCTTATCAATGTTGTGTTTTATTCTACCATAAAGTTTAGAACTAGGCAAACGTTTGCGCAAGATTCTATACTCATTTCTGTTTTTGTCTATTTTTAGCGAATAGAATCTCTCTTTCCATTATAAGGGAAAGAATGTTTTGGTGAAAAAGTAAATGGAATAAACTTATTTGAACAAAAATGACACTCAGTAAACTAAAGTACAAATGGTTAAACGGTTTCTTTTTTGAGAATTGTCACAAAATTTGCTATAATAGTAGCTATGAATAGAATTAGGGTCAGCAGACGTGTTGAAAAAAAGCTAGCTAAGGGTCTAGTTCTTTTGGAGGCAAGTGATTTAACAGATATTGAACTGACGGATCAGGCAGTAGAAGTTCTTAGTCAAGACGGGAAGTTTTTAGGGAGTGCCTATCTTTCTCAGCAGAACAAGGGCATTGGCTGGTTGGTCAGCAAGGAAAAGGTTGGTTTCAATCAAGCCTTTTTTGAAATCCTGTTTCGTAAGGCCAAGGAAGCTAGAAAGCCTTATTATCAGGATGACTTGACCACTGCTTTTCGCCTTTTTAACCAAGAGGGGGATGGTTTTGGGGGTCTGACTATTGATCTCTATGGAGATTATGCTGTTTTTTCTTGGTACAACTCCTTTGTTTACCAGATTCGTGAGCTGATTGTAAAGGCTTTTAAGGAAGTTTTTCCTGAGGTCTTGGGTGCTTATGAAAAGATTCGTTTTAAAGGTCTAGACTACGAGTCTGCCTATGTTTATGGTGAGGAAGCGCCAGATTACTTTACTGTTCTTGAGAATGGCGTGCTCTATCAAGTCTTTATGAATGATGGCTTGATGACCGGGATTTTCCTAGACCAGCATGAGGTTCGTGGGAGTCTGGTTGACGGTCTAGCCATGGGCAAATCCTTGCTCAATATGTTTTCCTATACGGCGGCCTTTTCAGTTGCTGCAGCTATGGGAGGTACGAGTGAGACAACTTCTGTCGACTTGGCCAAACGGTCTAGAGAGCTGTCAGAAGCTCATTTTCAGGCAAATGGACTCAGCATGGACAATCATCGTTTTATCGTCATGGATGTTTTTGAGTACTTCAAGTATGCCAAGCGAAAAGGCTTGACCTATGATGTGATTGTGCTTGATCCGCCGAGCTTTGCCCGCAATAAAAAACAAACATTCTCTGTAGCTAAGGACTATCACAAGTTGATTTCCCAGAGTCTAGAGATTTTAAATCCGGGAGGCATTATCATTGCCAGTACCAATGCTGCCAATGTTTCCCGCCAGAAATTTACAGAACAAATTGATAAAGGTTTTGCAGGAAGAAAATATCAAATTTTAAACCAATATGGTCTTCCAGCAGACTTTGCCTATAATAAAAAAGATGAAAGCAGTAATTACCTCAAGGTGATTAGTATGAAGGTTAGTAGATGAAATTAATCGTTTCAGTGATGCCAAGAAGTTTAGAAGAAGCGCAAGAACTGGATGCTACTAGGTATGAAGATGCCGATATCATTGAGTGGCGTGCGGACTTTCTTACAAAGGACGCTATTTTACAGGTAGCACCCGCTATCTTTGAGAAATTTGCAGGACGCGAACTTGTCTTTACCCTTCGGACTCGCGCTGAGGGAGGAGAAATCGAACTTTCCTCAGAAGAGTATGTTCAAATCATCAAGGAAGTTACTCAGCTTTATCAGCCGGATTATGTAGATTTTGAGTATTTCAGCTACAAGGACGTTTTTGAGGAAATGTTGGATTTTCCAAATCTTGTTTTGAGTTACCATAATTTCCAGGAGACACCTGAAAACATGATGGAAATTTTGTCTGAGTTGACCAGTCTCTCTCCCAAAGTGGTCAAGGTATCAGTTATGGCTCATACGGAGCAGGATGTTTTAGACCTGATGAATTACACTCGAGGATTTAAAACACTCAATCCTGAGCAAGAGTACGTGACCATTTCCATGGGGAAAATGGGCAAGGTATCACGCATTACTTCAGATGTGACGGGTTCGAGTTGGTCATTTGCTAGTCTGGATGAAGCGAGTGCCCCAGGTCAGATTTCGCTATCAAACATGAAGAAAATCAGGGAGATTTTGGATGAAGCTTGATGGCTATACACGTTTAGCTGCAGTTGTTGCCAATCCCATCAAACACTCTATTTCACCCTTTATCCACAATAGGGCCTTTGAGGCGACAGCTATTAATGGTGCCTATGTAGCTTGGGAGATTGAAGCGGGTGATTTGGCAGAAACAGTCGCCAATATTCGCCGTTACCAGATGTTTGGCATCAACCTGTCTATGCCTTACAAGGAGCAAGTGATTCCTTATCTGGATGAGTTGAGTGATGAGGCTCGTTTGATTGGGGCGGTTAATACGGTTGTTAATCATAATGGCACTTTAATTGGATATAATACAGATGGCAAGGGATTCTTTAAGAGCTTGCCTTCTTTTACAATTTCAGGTAAAACAATGACCATTTTGGGTGCAGGTGGTGCGGCCAAATCCATTTTGGCACAAGCCATTTTGGACGGGGCCAGTCAGATTTCAGTCTTTGTTCGTTCAGTTTCCATGGAAAAAACAAGACCTTACCTAGACAAGTTGCAGGAGCAAACCGGCTTTAAAGTGGACTTGTATGCTTTAGAAGATCTTTCTGACCTGCAAGAAAAGATTGCCGAGTCGGACCTGCTCGTCAATGCGACCAGTGTTGGGATGGATGGCCAGTCGTCGCCAGTTCCAGAAAGTATCAATTTGCCAGAGGCTCTCTTGGTCGCAGATATCATTTACCAACCCTTTGAGACGCCATTTTTGAAATGGGCTAGAAGTCAGGGCAATTCAGCTGTCAACGGCCTGGGGATGTTGCTCTATCAAGCTGCTGAAGCTTTTCAACTGTGGACAGGTAAAGAAATGCCGGCAGAAGAGATTTGGCAGTCCTTAATAGAAAAATATAAATAGTGAAAAGGAGACCCTCCTATGAAAATCAGAATCGATATTCCGCATCATCCTTATGATATTCAGATTGAAAAAGGTTGTCTAGCTCAGGCTGGTCAGTGGTTGCGAGAACTCTGGCAACCTCAAAAAGTGGTTATCGTAACCGACAATCATGTAGCTTCTCTCTATGCAGAGAAGGTTAAACTCAGCCTAGAAGATGCTGGTTTTCAGGTAGCTGTTTTTGACTTTTTAGAAGGCGAAGAACGAAAGAATTTAACAACTGTTCAGAAAGTCTATGAATTTTTAGTCAAGCAGGGTTTGACTCGTAGCGATGGGATTGTGGCTCTTGGTGGAGGTGTTGTTGGGGATCTGGCTGGTTTTGTAGCCTCTACCTATATGCGGGGCATTCACTTTGTTCAGATTCCGACTAGTTTGACAGCCCAGGTTGATTCTTCTATCGGTGGTAAGACAGGTGTCAATACTCCATTTGCTAAAAATATGGTGGGTACCTTTACCCAACCAGATGGGGTTCTGATTGACCCGCTTGTCCTTAAAACTCTTGGGAAAAGAGAGTTGATTGAAGGGATGGGAGAGGTTATCAAGTATGGCTTGATTGAGGATCCAGAACTTTGGGCTCTCTTGACGGAGCTAGATGGTTCTGTAGAGAGCATTTTGGAACATGCAGAGACTTTGATTGAACATTCTTGTCAGGTGAAGCGCAAGATGGTGGTTGAGGATGAGTTAGACAACGGTGTCCGTCTTTACCTCAATTTTGGTCACACAATTGGTCATGCCATTGAAGCAACGGCTGGTTATGGCAAGGTCATGCATGGAGAAGCTGTGGCCATGGGAATGGTACAGATTTCCAAGGTTGCTGAGGAAAAAAGCCTTATGCCAGCTGGTATTACCCAATCTATCACAGAGATGTGTCAGAAATTTGGACTACCTGTTGACTATGAAAACTGGGATGTTGACAAGCTTTATCAGGCTTTGACTCATGATAAGAAAGCGCGTGGCAACACCTTGAAATTGGTCTTGGTGCCAGAGCTTGGTTCAGCGACCATTCACCCAGTTTCTCTGGAAGAGATGAAAGACTACTTGGTAAAATAAGGAGAACGAATGAGATATTTAACTGCAGGAGAATCACACGGCCCCCGTTTGACGGCAATTATTGAAGGAATTCCAGCGGGCCTTCCTTTAACAGTAGAGGACATCAATGAGGACCTTAAACGCCGTCAAGGTGGCTACGGTCGTGGTGGTCGTATGAAGATTGAGAGTGACCAGGTTGTCTTTACCTCAGGTGTTCGCCACGGGAAGACGACAGGGGCTCCCATTACCATGGATGTTATCAATAAAGACCACCAAAAATGGCTGGATATCATGTCTGCAGAGGACATTGAAGACCGGCTTAAAAGCAAGCGAAAAATTACTCATCCTCGCCCAGGACATGCCGATTTGGTTGGGGGCATCAAGTACCGTTTTGATGACTTGCGAAATTCCTTGGAGCGATCATCTGCCCGTGAAACCACCATGCGAGTTGCAGTTGGGGCAGTAGCTAAACGTCTCTTAGCTGAGCTAGATATGGAGATTGCTAACCATGTCGTGGTCTTTGGTGGCAAGGAAATCGATGTACCTGAAAATCTGACAGTCGCTGAGATTAAGGAACGAGCTGCCCAGTCTGAAGTTTCTATTGTCAACCAAGAGCGAGAACAAGAAATAAAGGACTATATTGACCAAATCAAACGTGACGGTGATACCATCGGTGGGGTTGTAGAGACAGTCGTCGGAGGCGTTCCAGTTGGCCTTGGATCCTATGTTCAATGGGACAGAAAATTAGATGCGCGATTGGCCCAAGCAGTTGTTTCTATCAATGCCTTTAAAGGGGTGGAATTTGGTCTCGGCTTTGAAGCTGGTTACCGTAAAGGCAGCCAGGTTATGGATGAAATTCTCTGGTCTAAAGAAGAGGGCTATACTCGCCGTACCAACAATCTAGGTGGTTTTGAAGGTGGTATGACCAATGGGCAACCAATTGTTATTCGTGGAGTTATGAAACCCATTCCCACTCTTTACAAACCACTTATGAGTGTGGATATCGAAACCCACGAACTTTACAAGGCAACCGTGGAGAGAAGTGATCCGACCGCCCTTCCAGCTGCAGGTGTGGTCATGGAAGCCGTTGTAGCAACGGTTCTGGCACAAGAAATCCTTGAAAAATTCTCATCTGACAATCTAGAGGAATTAAAAGAGGCAGTTGCCAAGCACCGAGATTATACAAAGAACTATTAAGGAGTCCTTATGGCAAAAACCATCTATATCGCAGGTCTCGGTTTGATTGGTGCTTCGATGGCGCTCGGTATCAAGCGTGATCATCCGGATTATGAAATTTTGGGTTATAATCGCAGTCAGGCTTCGAGAGATATTGCTTTGAAGCGAGGAATGATTGACCGTGCGACGGATGATTTTGCCAGTTTTGCTCCCCTAGCAGATATCATCATCTTGACCTTGCCAATCAAACAGACCATTGCTTTTATTAAGGAGCTGGCAAACTTAGACTTGAAGGAAGGCGTCATTATCTCGGATGCCGGCTCGACCAAGTCAGCCATCGTTGATGCGGCAGAGCAGTATTTGGCTAGCAAGCCTATTCGCTTTGTCGGGGCCCATCCCATGGCTGGTAGCCACAAGACAGGGGCTGCCTCTGCGGATGTTAATCTCTTTGAAAATGCCTATTATATCTTCACACCTTCGAGCCTGACAAGTCCTGACACACTTGAGGAAATGAAGGGTCTGCTTTCAGGCCTTCACGCTCGTTTTATCGAGATTGATGCCAAGGAGCATGATCGGGTGACTTCTCAGATTAGCCATTTTCCTCATATTCTGGCTTCCAGCCTTATGGAGCAGACGGCAGTTTATGCTCAAGAACATGAGATGGCAAGGCGCTTTGCGGCGGGTGGTTTTCGAGATATGACCCGCATTGCGGAAAGCGAGCCAGGTATGTGGACTTCTATTCTATTGTCCAATCGTGAAACTATTCTGGATCGAATTGCGGATTTCAAGGAGCGCCTAGATGAGGTTGGACAAGCCATCAGCAAGGGAGATGAAGAGCAAATCTGGAACTTTTTCAACCAAGCGCGTGCGCAACGGCAGGCTATGGAAATCCATAAGCGTGGTGGTGTGGACAGTTCTTATGACCTCTATGTCGATGTTCCCGATGAAGAAGATGTTATCTTGCGGATTTTGGAATTACTTCGTGGGACTTCTTTGGTTAATATCCACATCAACGAAGAAAACCGTGAGGATGTTCACGGGATTCTCCAAATTTCCTTTAAAAATGCTCAAGACTTAGAACGTGCTGAGCGCTTAATTACAGAAAATACAGACTACACAGTTGTCATCAAATAAGGAGAAAATCATGTCAAATATTTACGATAGTGCAAATGAACTCAGTCGCGGGCTGCGTGAATTACCAGAATACAAGGCGGTCAAGGCAGCAAAAGATGCCATCCAAGCTGATGAACAAGCTAGCAAGATTTTTGCAGACTACCTCGCTTTCCAGCAAGAAATCCAAGTCATGGCGCAAACGGGACAAATGCCAGACGCCTCTTTCCAAGAAAAGATGCAGTCTTTCAGCAAACAAATCCAAGAGAACGCTCTTTTGTCAGATTTCTTTGCCAAACAGCAACAATTGTCCATTTACCTTTCAGACATTGAAAAAATTGTCTTTGAACCTGTTTCAGAATTATTGAAATAGTATTTTATCTGTATAAAAGCCAGAAATTTCAGGAATTTCTGGCTTTTTTGTGATAAAATAAGAAAAAGTATTGCAAGTATGAGGTCAACTATGAAACTAAAAACAAACATTCGCCACTTACATGGCAGTATTCGGGTTCCAGGTGACAAGTCTATCAGCCATCGTTCGATTATTTTTGGAAGTTTGGCTGAGGGAGAAACTAAAGTTTATGATATTCTGCGTGGAGAGGATGTACTTTCAACCATGCAGGTTTTTCGTGACCTTGGTGTTGAAATTGAGGACAAAGATGGGGTTATTACCATTCAAGGTGTAGGCATGGATGGCTTAAAAGCTCCGCAAAACGCCTTGGATATGGGGAATTCTGGCACCTCGATTCGCCTGATCTCAGGTGTACTTGCTGGTGCAGACTTTGAAGTAGAGATGTTTGGAGATGATAGTCTTTCCAAACGTCCTATGGATCGTGTGACGATTCCACTGAAAAAAATGGGAGTCAGCATTTCTGGTCAAACAGAGCGAGACTTGCCTCCTCTGCACTTGAAAGGTACTAAAAACCTAACACCGATTCACTATGAGTTGCCAATTGCCTCTGCTCAAGTCAAGTCTGCCTTGATATTTGCAGCCTTGCAGGCTCAGGGGGAGTCCGTTATTATCGAGAAAGAATGTACTCGTAACCACACCGAAGATATGCTTCAGCAATTTGGTGGTCATTTAAGTGTGGATGGCAAAAAAATCACAGTTCAAGGACCACAAAAACTGATCGGACAAAAGGTAGTTGTTCCAGGAGATATTTCCAGTGCAGCCTTTTGGTTGGTCGCAGGTTTGATTGTTCCAAACTCTCGTGTGGTGCTGCAGAATGTGGGCATCAATGAAACGCGTACTGGTATTATTGATGTCATTCGCGCCATGGGTGGAAAACTAGAAATAACTGAAATCGATCCAGTCGCTAAATCAGCAACCCTGACTGTCGAATCTTCAGACCTGAAAGGAACGGAGATAGGTGGATCCTTGATTCCACGCTTGATTGATGAATTGCCTATTATTGCCCTTCTAGCGACCCAAGCCCAAGGTGTAACGGTCATTAAGGATGCTGAGGAACTCAAGGTCAAGGAAACCGACCGCATTCAAGTGGTGGCAGATGCCTTAAATAGCATGGGGGCGGATATCACTCCTACAGCAGACGGGATGATTATCAAAGGGAAATCAAGCCTTCATGGCGGTAGAGTCAATACGTTTGGTGACCATCGTATTGGCATGATGACAGCCATTGCAGCTCTCTTGGTTGCGGATGGAGAAGTGGAACTTGACCGTGCTGAAGCCATCAACACTAGCTATCCTAGCTTCTTTGATGATTTGGAGAGCATGACTCATGGCTAAGGTATTACTTGGATTTATGGGGGCAGGCAAGTCGACAATCGCTAGAAGATTGGACCCAGACTATATCGATATGGATGCCTTAATCGAGGAACATTTGGGCATGTCCATTGCGGATTTCTTCGCTGAAAAAGGAGAAGTGGCCTTTCGTCAAGTAGAGTCAGAAGTCCTAGCTGACTTACTAAAAACGGACCGAGTTGTGTCAACTGGCGGAGGAGTTGTCATTTCTCAGAGAAATCGTGACTTGCTCAAAACCAATCCTGATAACATCTACCTAAAAGCAGATTTTGAAACCCTCTACCAACGTATCGCAGCTGATAAGGACAATCAGCGTCCACTTTTTCTTAACAAAAGCAAGGAAGAACTGGCAGCTATTTTCCATGAAAGACAAGCTTGGTATGAGGAAGTAGCCAGTCGGATTCTAGATGTGACCAAGTTAAGCCCAGAGGAAATTATAGAGGAACTGAGATGAAAATTGCCTATCTAGGTCCCAAGGGATCTTTTTCGCATCATGTTGTGCAGACAGCCTTTCCCAAAGAGGAATTGCATGCCTTTGCCAATATCACAGATGTTATCAAGGCCTATGAACAGGGCTTGGTGGACTATTCGGTGGTACCAGTTGAAAACTCCATTGAAGGTAGTGTCCATGAAAGTTTGGATTACCTTTTTCACCAGGCTCGCATCCAAGCAGTGGCAGAAATCGTTCAACCCATTCACCAGCAGTTGATGGCAGTTCCTGGTCATACTAAGATTGAGAAGATTTTTTCCCATCCTCAGGCTTTGGCTCAGGGAAAAAAATTCATCGATGAACACTATCCAGAGGCTCAAATCGAGGTAACCGCCAGTACCGCCTATGCAGCTCGCTTTATTTCAGAACATCCAGATCAGCCTTATGCAGCTATTGCTCCTAAAAGTTCAGCTGAAGAATATGGCTTGGAATTGATTGCAGAGGATATTCAGGAAATGGAAGCCAATTTCACACGTTTTTGGGTGTTAGGGGCAGAGATACCGAAGATTCCTTTGAACTCACAAGCTGAAAAAATGAGTTTGGCCTTGACCTTACCAGACAACCTACCTGGTGCTCTTTACAAGGCACTTTCGACCTTTGCTTGGAGAGGGATTGACTTAACAAAGATTGAAAGTCGCCCCCTTAAAACAGCCTTGGGAGAATACTTTTTCATTATCGATGTAGACTATAGTGACAAAGAACTGGTTCATTTTGCAAGACAAGAACTAGAAGCTATTGGAATCCAGCATAAGATTCTGGGGACCTACCCGATTTTTACCATAACTGATTTAGAAAAGGAGAGTCAATGAGCAAAGAAAATCCTTTAAGTCATCACGAGCAGTTACGTTATGACTATCTCTTCAAAAATATTCATTACCTCAACGACCGTGAACGGAGGGAGTTTGATTATCTGCAACAGAAAATGGCAGGTCCCAAGTCTGAAGTTCACCCTTCCTACCAAGAAGAAAAAGAAGAAACTTGGGGTAGAGATATTGATCTTCCGACCTACGGCAGTAGAAGCCGGTCTAAGAAACGTGAAAAGGTAGCTCCTCAACCTAAAGTCAAAAAGAAAAAGAGAAGAATTCGCTTCAAACGAATACTGACTTGGTTCTTGCTGTTGATTACTTGTGTGCTTGCAGGGATGATTTTCATGTTTCTTAGAGGGTTCCAGTCAGCAGCCAATCCAACAAATAAGCCAGCTGACGCCAAGGCAGCTCAAGTAGAGGTCTTTAACGGTCAGGATACCAAAGATGGTGTGAATATTTTAGTCATGGGGACAGATGGCCGTATCGGTCAAAATAGTGCAGAAACCCGTACTGACACGATCATGGTGCTGAATGTTAGTGGATCGGATAAGAAGATTAAACTAGTCAGCTTTATGCGTGACAACTTAGTGTATATCGACGGGTACAGTAAGATTGTAAATGGCCAGAAACAGACGGATAACAAACTAAATGTTGCCTACGAACTTGGGGAACAAGAAGGGCAAAAAGGTGCTGAAATGGTCCGCAAGGTTCTAAAAGACAACTTTGATTTGGATATTAAGTACTATGCCCTGGTCGACTTCCAGGCTTTTGCAACAGCTATTGATACCCTCTTCCCTGACGGAGTAACGATTGATGCTCAATTCTCAACATTGAATGGTCAACCTTTGACAGAAGCCACAGTTGGAGACGACCTTCATGCAACAGAGACTGAGTCACCAACCCAAACCATCAAAGTTGGAAAACAGCAGATGAATGGATCCACCTTGCTGAACTATGCTCGCTTCCGTGATGATGATGAGGGAGACTATGGCCGTACCAAACGTCAGCAACAAGTCATGTCAGCTGTTCTTGAGCAAATCAAAGATCCAACCAAGCTCTTTACGGGGTCAGAGGCACTTGGAAAAGTCTTTGGCATGACATCAACAAATCTACCATATAGCTTCTTGTTGACCAATGGCTTATCTGTCCTAGAAGGTGCTCAAAATGGCATTGAAAGACTCACCGTCCCAGAACTTGGTGACTGGGTAGACGCTTATGATATCTATGGTGGACAAGGACTTCTAGTTGATCAAAATAAATATCAGACCAAACTCGCCCAAATGGGAATGAGATAGAATACTATAAAAAAATCAAAGTTTGAATCACAAGTGAAAAAGTGGTTTAGGCTTTGATTTTTCTTAGTATCTGATGGATTTTTAGGGCTTTTTTATGGTATAATAAAACGATATAACTCGTTATTGGACAGAAGAGGAGAGACATGAGTGATTTGAAAGCGATTCAGGCTCGTAGTCTGGAAATGGCTGAATATTTCGTCGCATTTTGTAAAGAACATGATTTGTTGTGCTATCTCTGTGGTGGAGGAGCCATTGGCGCCCTTCGTAATAAGGGCTTCATTCCTTGGGATGATGATCTAGACTTTTTTATGCCACGTAAGGACTATGAAAAATTAGCAGAACTGTGGCCACGTTATGCAGACGAGCGTTATTTCTTGTCAAAGAGTAACAAAGATTTTGTAGACCGTAACCTTTTTATTACCATTCGTGACAAGGAAACTACTTGTATCAAGCCTTATCAAAAGGATTTGGATTTGCCACACGGTTTGGCCTTGGACGTTTTACCATTGGATTATTATCCTAAAAATCCAGCTGAGCGTAAGAAACAGGTTCGTTGGGCCCTGATTTATTCACTCTTTTGTGCGCAAACTATCCCAGAAAAGCATGGTGCGGTCATGAAATGGGGAAGTCGCATCTTACTCGGCCTGACTCCAAAATCTCTACGTTATCGCATTTGGAAAAAAGCTGAAAAAGAAATGACCAAGTATGGTCTGGCTGAGAGCGATGGAATTACGGAATTATGCTCAGGTCCCGGCTACATGCGAAACAAATACCCAATCGCATCCTTTGAGGACAATCTTTTCTTGCCATTTGAAGGAACTGAGATGCCCATCCCAGTCGGCTATGATGCCTATCTCAGCACTGCTTTTGGGGACTATATGACACCGCCACCAGCAGACAAGCAAGTACCGCATCATGATGCTATTATAGCAGACATGGACAAGAGCTACACAGAGTACAAGGGAGAATATGGAGCATGATGGGAGAAAAAATAAGCGTTATCGTTCCGGTCTACAATGTAGAAGCCTATCTGGAGCGATGTGTGGAGTCGATTCTTCAACAGACTTATGCCCATTTTGAGTTAATCCTAATCAACGATGGTTCTACTGATTCTAGTGGACAGATCTGTGATCACTTAGCATCTCAGTATGAGAATATCAAGGTTTATCATATCGAAAATTCTGGTGTTTCAAATGCTAGAAATATGGGAATTCAGCTAGCGACGGGTTCTTGGGTTACCTTTATTGATAGCGATGATTTCGTTACCCAGGATTACCTAGCTACTTTAGCAAGTGCAGTTGAAGGGGTGAATGTAGGCTTTGCAATTGCTCCTCTGCACCATATCAAAAACGGCATTGTAACTGATATACCTTCACATTCTGGAAAAACAGAACTCTGGTCAACAGAAGAAACCATGAAGGAACTACTGATGACTACCAGAACGTCATTTTTTCCAGTTGCAAAACTGTTTAAGAGAGACCTGCTTGCGGATGAAAAGTTTAATACAAATTATCACCTAGCTGAAGATGCCTTATTTTTAACTGAATTGCTACTAAAGACAAGATGTAGTTGCGTCTTTATTGACAAACCTGTTTATTATTATGATCATCGTGAGGGAAGTGCAACAACATCTGTTAATCGATATGTATTTGACACAATAGAAGTTTATCAGCAAATAATTGCTCAAGTTTCACAAGCCTTTCCTAATTTGAAATACGAATTAATAAACAGAGAATGTTGGTCGTACATCACAGTTTACGATAAAATTATCTTTACTTCACGTGAAGAGTATCAAAAGGAGAAAGCCGAGCTGAGGACTTGGATTGTTCAGCATCGACGCGAAATATGGAAAGATGCTTATTTCACCACTTTTCGCAAGGTAGCGATCCTTTCACTTGTCATTTCTCCATGGCTATATAAGAAAATTGTTGGATTAAAAAACTAATATCATGAGAAGGAGTTGAAAATGAATTTTTCAAAAATGGATGAATACTTTGAAAAATCAAAACTATGGATTGCGTATCTATTTGTTTTCATTTCGATTTTAAGTATGAGTTCACTGGTTTATAAGATAGCAAATCCCCTCTACAAGGGATTGTCAGCGATTGTAGTGCTTTATATTTGCTATACCTTATTGTTTAAGTGGAAAGAAATCACAGCAGATCGCAAATTTCTATCCTTATTTGGACTCTTAGCTGGAAGTCATCTGCTATCAGCTATTTTCAATCGCTCTGGACATCTGATTGGAAATGTGATTGAAATCCTCTTCATGGTAACCTATGTTTTATTATTTACCATGTTACAATCAGGGCAACTTAAAAAATTATTTGACTGGATTGCCTATACGGTTCAAATTGTATCTTTTTCTTCAGCAATTTTTGCGTTTGGTTTATTGGTAAGCAGAGTCCTTATCCTATTTAAGATTGGCGAACAATCTTATTACTATGGTGTCATGAATGGCCGTCTGTGGGGGATTGTCAATCCAAATGCTAGTGCGATATTTTCATACATTAGCATTATTTTGGCTATGTATTTGATCCATAAAGGAAGTAAATATTCTGTTTATCTTAAACTGAACAATGTGATTCAATTCGTTTACTTTGCTATGATGCAAAGTCGAGGAGCCTTACTTTCTTTACTTCTCATGATTGGACTCTATAGTTTCTTTGCTACTAGAGGAAGTATCGTTAAACGATTCCTCACTTTTATAGTTGCTGGTTTGCTGATTACTGCAACTAATATTGGATTAAGCTATGTAACTTCAATCTATATCTCATCTGAAACTGCGACTGTCTTAGATTTAAACAAAGGACAATCCTATGCTGAAACAGATTCGTCTGTTACTAAGAAAAACGGTGAGCTCCATCTGATTGAAACAACACCAAGTGGTAGAACCTATATCTGGAAAAATGCCATCAAGATGGGAAGTGCCAAACCAATTTTTGGTTATGGTGTACGAAATGTTCCAGATTACTACACAGAATATTTCAGTAAATTTGAGATTCAAAACTCCCTTATTGGTGGGAATTTCCATAACATTTTTGTGACCATATTTGTCAGTTCGGGAGTTCTAGGTTTGGTATCCTTCCTTCTTGTACTGGCTTATGTCATCAAGCGCTTTTTAACGTATTTGATTGTTTCCAAGAAACATACTGATAAATTGATCATGATTCTTTTCTTTGGTATCTTGTTTGGTCAATTATTTGAAAGTCAGATTATGTATTCAACCAACTTTATTAATATCATCTTCTGGCTAGCGATTGGCTATGGACTCGTAGTCTGCAAACGAGATGAAGGAGTTCGGTACCAAGAAGTAACAGATGTTAAAGAAATTCAAGAGATGGAACTTGGAATCATGGAGTATATTCATGAAGTTTGTCAGAAAATTGGGGTCAAGTATTTCTTAGCATATGGAAGTCTAATTGGTGCTGTTCGCCATCAAGGATTTATCCCTTGGGATGATGACATGGATATCTGCATGTTACGAGAGGATTATGAAAAATTGCAAGACTACCTTATCGCTAACCGTGATGAACGTTACGAAGTTATGTCTTATAAAAATAATCTCAACTATGTCTATCCCTTCATGAAAGTGCAGGATAACCATACTTACTTGCTAGAAGAAGATGTTCGCATCGATTCGAATATGGGAATCTATGTAGATATTTTCCCTGTAGATGGCTACGAGGATGACGTACAATTTAAAAACAAGATGACGAAACTGATAAAGAAACGTCAATTGAGTTGCTACACCTTCAAAGGCATTACCAATACAAAAAGTGTACTGAATTCACTGCTACGTTATGTGTCAGTTATTATTTTCTATTTCACCAATACAAACAAATACGTTGCCCAGATTGAAGAGCTTGCAAAATCCCGTAAAGTCTCAGATTATGAGCAGGTGGATTATCTTATCTACAAGGATATGAACAAACCAGTGTGGAGACGTGAATGGCTGGAACAAGTTACTACTGGAATATTTGAAGGTAAGGAATTTACCATTCCGAAAAACTATCATGAAATTTTGACCTCAGACTACGGAGACTATATGCAGTTGCCACCAGTTGAACAAAGAGTATCTCATCATGATTTTAAATTATGGAAGATTGTTAAAAGGTCTAAATGACGAGATTGGGATTAAGAAACGTTTAAAAATATAGTCAAATTTAGGAGAATAGAACCTATGTCTGAAAGAACTTTAACTCTTGAAGAAATCAAGCAAGTAGAATTGGATATTTTAAAGTATCTACATGATCTTTGTGAACAACATCAAATCAAATACTTTATTGATTTTGGAACCTTACTAGGAGCTGTACGCCATAAAGGATTTATCCCTTGGGATGATGATACAGATATTTCCTTGGCGCGTGATGAATTTGAAAAACTGTATAAGGTTTTACAAAATGAAAATCATCCCTACTACAAATTGATTTCATTCAGAGAAACAAAGGGATATCCATACAGTTATATGAGAGTCTATGATGTAAGGACTCGTCGAGATGCTAACCTCGTAGACCCAACGGTCGTATTGGGAACTTGCGTTGACATTTTTCCATATGATGGTGTCGTAACACAGGAAAGTGACCGTAAGAAAATGAAGCTCTACAAATATTTCATTCGCCTTTCTTCTTTGAATTTTAAAGGGATCAAGTCTGAGAATGGTGGACTTAAAAACCTCCCTCGTTATATGGGATCAGCTATTTTCCGCTTAACTTCCCCACAGCTATGGAATCAAAAATTAGAGAGCCTTGCTTTGAAGTATAGTGTAGATCAAGCAACAGATCTAACTTGTACTATCTATGACCCTTATTATCCAAATGGTATAAAAAAAGAATGGCTCTATGATTTGATTGATATGCCTTATGAAAACATCGTGGTCAAGGTTCCGAGAAAATACCATGAAATACTTGTCTACGAATTTGGAGAAAACTATATGACTCCACCGCCTATTGAGCAACAAGTCCCAGGAGGGGATAAAAACTACTGGATTGATTAGATTAGTAAAAGTTGCTTATTGTTAAGATAAAGGAGTTTTCAAGGTGAAAAATAAATGGTTATTAAAATCAGTCAGCTATAGTGTTCTCGCAGTCTTTCTATTACTGATTCAGTTATCGCAAGGAGTAAATGCAGATACCATTTCAGCAGGTTCGGGCAATCGTATCCATTTCATAAATACTAAAGCAAAATCTGGGAGTGACGCCATCCTTCTGGAAAGCAATGGTCACTATGCTTTGATTGATATGGGTGAAGACTATGATTTTCCTGATGGGAGTGACCCGCGCTATCCAAGCCGCTGGGGAATTTCCATGAGAAATTATCAAGTATTGGAGGATCGATTGATTCGCCACTTGGATCAAATAGGTGTAAAAAAATTAGATTTTATTATAGGAACTCATGTTCATAGTGACCATATTGGTGGAGCAGACGAAATACTCAATCGATATCAAGTCGGTAAGTTTTATTTGAAAAAATATTCAGATGATCGGATTACAGCAAACTGGGGACTATGGGATAATCTTTTTAATTATGATAATGCTTTGAGAGCAGCTCAAAAACGGGGAGTTACTCTTATCCAGAATATTTCAGATGAGGATAGCCATCTAAAATTAGGTGATATGGATATCCAACTCTACAACTATAAGAATGAATATGATGCTGACGGGAATCTGAAAAAAGTTCGAGATGATAACTCCAACTCCATTGTTTCAGTAGTGACTGTGGCAGGAAAGAGAATCTATCTTGGTGGAGATTTGGATAATGCCGAAGGGGCAGAAGATAAGTTAGGTCCAGTTATCGGCAAGGTTGATATGATGAAATGGAACCATCATTATGATGCGACAATTTCAAATACGATTAATTTCCTTGAAAACTTATCACCAAAAATGATTATTCAGACAACTGGTGGAGATATTAATGTTGCTTCAACCAGAGAATACCTTCAGAAGAAAAATATTCAGGTTCTTCATGCTGCGAGCCAAACTCAAGACGCTACCGTTTTTGATATTAGCGATAAAGGATTTGCTAATGTTTCAAATACCTTCCCTGATATCCCTGTAGTTGACGAAAAATGGTATCAAGAAGATGGCTATTGGAAATATCGTTTGACTGACGGAGAAATGGCTATCGGCTGGAGAGAGATTGGCGGAGCCACTTATTTCTTTAATGGAAAAGGACAAATGCAAGCAGGTCGCTGGCTTCACCTTAACGACGACTGGGGAGAAAATGCCAAAGGGAATGATTACTATCTGAACCAAAATGGTAAAATGCAAACTGGTGGTTGGTTCAAACTAGATGACTCTTGGTATTATATCCAATCAAATGGTGCTAGACGATTTAGCGAGCTCTCTGAAATCGGAGGGAAAAAGTATCTCTTTGCAGCAGATGGGAAGATGCTAACAGGACATCAAGTCTATAATGGCAAGAAGATGTTCTTTAGCGAAAGTGGTGCACTCCAAACAGCAGGTAAGCCTTCAACTTGGCAAAAGATTGATTCAAATTGGTATTTCTATGATGAGGATGGGCTAAAGACCATCGGTAAAAAGAATATCAATGGAAGCACATACTACTTTAATCAAGAAGGTATCATGCAAACTGGCTGGGTCTTTGTTGATGGTCACTGGAACTATTTTGCAAGTTCTGGAGCTATGAAAACCGGCTGGGTTAAGGATCGGGAAACATGGTATTATCTGGATAAAGATGGCATCATGTTAACTGGCAGACAAGATATAAATGGTGTTCGTTACTATTTGAATGCTAGTGGTGCCATGCAGACTGGCTGGAAGTGGCAAGACAATAGCTGGTACTTCTATACGAACTCAGGTACTATGAAAACTGGTTGGTTGAAAGATAAAGAATCATGGTATTATTTGGATCCAGAAACTGGTATTACGGCTGTAGGATCTAAAGAGATTGACGGTAAGAACTATTTCTTCAGCTCAGCAGGTACTATGCAAGTTGGATGGCAGTGGTCAAATGATTCTTGGCATTATTACGCTACGTCGGGCGCACTCCAAACTGGTTGGTTGAAAGATGGTGATGCCTGGTATTATCTTGAAGGTAAGGAAGGCGTTATGTTAGTTGGCTCCCATCAAGTAGATGGTAAGCAATATTACTTTAGCAAATCTGGAGCCATGCAAACTGGCTGGAAATGGTTTGATAATCATTACCGTTACTTTGAATCAAATGGAGCCATGAAAACTGGTTGGATAAAAGACAAAGGCGTCTGGTATTATCTAAATCCTGAAGATGGCATCATGTTGGTTGGCCTTCATAAAGTAAATGGTGATCATTATTACTTTGATGAATCAGGAGCTATGCAGACAGGTTGGAAACAGCTTGATGGTAATTGGTACTATTTCCAAGCTGATGGTTCTTTGTTGAAGAACGCAACAACACCTGATGGTTACAAAGTAAACGAAGAAGGTATCTGGAAACAGGCTGTTGCTGCTGTAAATAGCGAGGCAGTCAAGCCAGAACAGAAACAAGAAGCTAATTCCTCTATTGTTGAACAACCTAAACAAGATTCAAATCTAGAAGCCAACGCTTCTGAAAAGAAAGAAAACGAATAAAGAAGAAATCCCCTACTGGCAACTAATTTATCAGTAGGGGATTTTTTTAATTTCGTTTTAATTTAGCAAGTAAAAGGTTCAGTGCATAGTGGAGTGTTTTGTCTTTGGTAATAAAGAGGGTCAAGAGGTAATAGATACCACAAGTTGCCACGGTAGAAAGAACCATGAGAATCATATTAAAGTTTACTGTGTAGGAATTGATTTGGAAAATCATCTTGAAAATATAGAAGATTGGGATAAAACCAAGGGATATGAGGCTATAACGTGTTAAGGTTATAAAAATTTCTTTTAAACTAATCAGTTGGTGTTTCTTGATAAAATGAATTTCAAGTAAAACGACGATAGTTTCTGCGATAATGGTCGTAGCGATGTAATACTCAGGTGCAAAAATATTATTGAAATACAAGATGCTATTTAATAGTATATTGGCACCACCACCAAGGAAGTAGAAGGCTGTTAAGCGATTTTCATGGTCGTTGATAAAGATAATCTGTTTACCAAGAATCAACTCAATAGCCCAAATGATGGTACGAAAAGCGAAGACGCTAGTTACGATACCCGCTTCAAGATATTTTTCAGAAGAATAAATAACAGTTGCGTACCGTCCCAATATCATAATCCCGATACTAGTTGGAACCATAAGGAAATAGAATAAGGATGCCGCTTGATTCACGAGATAATTATAGGACTTGTAATCCTTTTTACCGAGATAGTAGCCAAGGCGTGGAATACTGACGTTGATAGCTCCACTCAAGACACTGGCAATCAACATGACGATACTATAGGCAATTGTATAATAAGAAATGTAGTTTTCATCTGGTCCCTTGGTGATAAACATTCTATCTAGCAAGGTATAAAGCATATTAGCATTTGCTAAGAGAAGCATAGTGAAGAGTGGTTTAGAAGCTTTGACTAATTCGACGAAACCGATCTTAACAAAAGAAACTTCTCTTTTAATCCAAAGAAAACTGAGCAGGTAGTTGAGGATAGTAGTAGCTGTCATAACGATAGCATAAGGAACAATATCATCTGCCGTTTTAACAAAGGCGAAGATAGCGACCAGCATGGTAATTCGGATGATCAATGTCTTATAGAGGATGAAGGCATAGTTTTCATAAGCCTCGTTCATCCATTCGATATTGAGAAATTGGAAGAGTGCTTGGGCCCCTAGGATGTAGTAGAGGACTTTCAGATTCTCAATGCTGGTGTCAAAGAAGATAATGAGGAAGTAGATACCAGTGGTCAGGAGAGAGGTGAAAACCGAGATATAAAACAACTTAGAAAAGACGTAGTTGATTTTATTCTTGTCATCCTTGACCTTACTAATAGCTCGAATCCCGTAGTTGTATATTCCAAAGGCAGCTAGTGGAATAACGAAACTTGCCCAGGTATTGGCCGTATTGAAATAACCGTAATTGGATTTGCTGAGAATCCGCGTCAGATAAGGATTGGTTATCAGTGGAAAAACGATATTGAGAATATTGACCAGCAAGCTGGCCAAGGCATTTACTTTTATATTTTTCATTGAACTTTCTTTCTTAAATCTAAAATCATATCTAGTATTATATCACATTCTCGCTTCATTCTTTTGATAAAATCGTAAAAATCTAGTATAATAGATAGACTGAAAGTATGAGGTTACTAGATATGAAGATGAAACAAATCAGTGATACAACACTAAAAATCACGATGACTTTAGATGATTTGATGGACCGAGGAATGGAGATTGCAGACTTTCTCGTTCCTCAGGAAAAAACCGAAGAGTTTTTCTATGCTATTTTAGATGAGTTAGAGATGCCAGACAATTTCTTGGATAGTGGCATGCTGAGTTTCCGCGTGACGCCAAAACCTGATAAGGTGGACGTCTTTGTGACCAAATCCAAGATTGACCAAAATCTGGATTTTGAAGATTTGGCGGATCTACCAGACATGGAAGAATTAGCCCAAATGTCGCCGGATGAATTTCTCAAAACCTTGGAAAAGAGCATTGCAGATAAAACCAAGGACGATATTGAGGCCATCCAATCTCTAGAGCAGGTCGAAGCAAAGGAAGAAGAGCAAGAGCAGGCAGACAAGGAGACTGAGAGTAAGAAAGAACCTTATATCTACTATATCCTGCGCTTTGCAAGCCTTGGTGACTTAGTTGCTTTTGCAAAGACGGTTAACTACCAGATGGAAACCTCTGAACTCTATAAGATGAATGGACACTACTATTTGACAATCTTAGTCGATGTGGAAAATCATCCAAGTCCATATCCGGCTTGGCTCTTGGCTCGTATGCGTGAATTTGCAGACGACAGTGACATCAGTCGTTCAGTCTTGCAAGAGTATGGGCAAATCTTGATCAATCACGATGCAGTTCTTAATTTGCAAAAGATTCGTTCATAAATTTCAAAATCAATTTTCATTTATCAAGAAAGACGAATCATGGGATTCGTTTTTTCTTTACCAGACTGAAATAGTGATTTACTATAATAGGAATTTTCATAAAATTCTGTTATAATGGCTATATCAGAAAATTTCTAGGAGACAAACATGACAGTTAAAATTGCTTTACTTGGATTTGGTACCGTTGCAAGTGGTGTGCCATTCCTACTAAAGGAAAATGGAGAAAAAATCGTTCAGTCAGCTCATTCAGAGATTGAAGTAGCCAAGGTATTGGTCAAGGATGAAGATGAAAAGAACCGCTTGCTTGCAGCAGGAAATGACTTTAACTTTGTAACCAATGTAGACGATATTTTATCAGACAAGGACATTACTATTGTAGTGGAATTGATGGGGCGTATCGAACCAGCTAAAACCTTTATCACTCGTGCCTTGGAAGCTGGGAAACACGTTGTTACTGCCAACAAGGACCTTTTGGCTGTCCATGGTACAGAATTGTTAGAAATCGCTAAAGAGCATAATGTAGCACTTTACTACGAAGCAGCAGTTGCTGGTGGTATTCCAATTCTTCGTACTTTGGCAAATTCGTTGGCTTCTGACAAAATTACGCGCGTTCTTGGCGTTGTTAATGGAACTTCCAACTTCATGATGACCAAGATGGTGGAAGAAGGCTGGTCTTACGATGATGCTCTGGCTGAAGCACAAAGATTAGGTTTTGCAGAAAGCGATCCTACAAATGACGTGGATGGGATTGACGCAGCCTACAAGATGGTGATTTTGAGCCAGTTTGCTTTTGGTATGAAGGTTGCCTTTGACGATGTAGCCCACAAGGGAATCCGCAACATCACACCAGAAGACGTAGCTGTAGCCCAAGACCTTGGCTATGTAGTGAAATTGGTTGGTTCTATTGAGGAAACTCCTTCAGGTATTGCTGCAGAAGTGACTCCAACTTTCCTTCCTAAAGCACACCCACTTGCCAGTGTGAATGGGGTAATGAACGCAGTCTTTGTAGAATCTATCGGTATCGGTGAGTCTATGTATTACGGACCAGGTGCGGGTCAAAAACCAACTGCAACAAGTGTTGTAGCAGACATTGTCCGTATCGTTCGTCGCTTGAATGATGGTACCATTGGTAAAGACTTCAACGAATATAGCCGTGAATTGGTCTTGGCTAATCCAGAAGATGTCAAAGCTAATTACTATTTCTCAATCTTGGCTCCAGACTCAAAAGGTCAGGTCTTGAAATTGGCTGAGATTTTCAACGCTCAAGATATTTCCTTCAAGCAAATCCTCCAAGATGGCAAAGAGGGTGACAAGGCGCGTGTCGTGATTATCACTCATAAGATCAATAAAGCACAACTTGAGAATGTTTCAGCTGAGTTGGCCAAAGCTTCAGAATTTGACCTCTTGAATACCTTCAAGGTGTTAGGAGAATAGGATGAAGATTATTGTACCTGCAACCAGTGCAAATATCGGGCCAGGTTTTGATTCGGTCGGTGTAGCTGTAACCAAGTATCTTCAAATTGAGGTTTGTGAAGAACGGGATGAGTGGTTGATTGAACACCAGATTGGCAAATGGATTCCCCATGACGAGCGTAATCTCTTGCTTAAGATTGCCTTGCAAATTGCGCCTGACTTGCAACCGAGACGCTTGAAAATGACCAGCGATGTTCCCTTGGCGCGTGGTTTGGGTTCTTCTAGCTCGGTTATCGTTGCTGGAATTGAACTGGCTAACCAACTGGGCAATCTCAACTTATCTGATCATGAAAAGTTGCAGCTGGCTACTAAGATTGAAGGACATCCTGACAATGTGGCACCAGCTATCTATGGAAATCTCGTTGTTGCGAGTTCCGTTGAAGGTCACGTTTCAGCGATTGTGGCAGACTTCCCCGAGTGTGATTTTCTAGCTTATATTCCCAACTATGAATTACGCACCCGCGATAGCCGTGGTGTCCTTCCTAAGAAATTGTCCTACAAGGAAGCTGTTGCAGCTAGTTCAATTGCCAATGTGGCCGTTGCAGCCTTGTTAGCAGGAGATATGGTGACAGCTGGTCAAGCAATCGAGGGGGACCTCTTCCATGAGCTCTATCGTCAAAGTCTGGTCCGTGAATTTGCGACGATTAAGCAAGTAGCCAAAGAGAATGGTGCCTATGCGACCTACCTTTCTGGTGCCGGACCAACAGTGATGGTCTTGGCCTCTCATGACAAGATGCCGGCTATTAAGGCAGAATTGCAAAAGCAACCTTTCAAAGGCAAACTGCATGACTTGAAAGTTGATACGCAAGGTGTCCGTGTCGAAGCAAAATAAAGAATAGAAGATAGGATGGGGAAACTCTCGACCAGAGAGCTTCCTATCCTTTTTTTGAAAAGAAGTTTATACTCAATGAAAATCAAAGAGCAAACTAGGAAGCTAGCCGCAGGTTGCTCAAAACATGGTTTTGAGGTTGTGGATAGAACTGACGAAGTTAGCTCAAAATATTGTTTTGAGGTTGCGGGTAGAACTGACGAAGTCAGTCACATATATATTCTAAGGTGACGCTGACGTGGTTTGAAGAGATTTTCGAAGAGTATTAGTTAAAAACTTGATAAAGGAGAAATAAAGATGTCAGAAATTTATCTAGCAGGTGGTTGTTTTTGGGGCCTAGAGGAGTATTTTTCACGAATTTCTGGAGTGCTAGGAACCAGTGTCGGCTACGCTAATGGGCAAGTCGAAACGACCAATTACCAGTTGCTCAAGGAAACAGACCATGCAGAGACTGTTCAAGTGATTTATGATGAGAAAGCAGTGTCACTCAGAGAGATTTTGCTATATTATTTCCGTGTTATTGATCCCTTGTCTATTAACCAACAAGGGAATGACCGTGGTCGCCAATATCGAACGGGAATCTATTATCAGGATGAAGCAGACTTGCCAGCTATCTACACAGTGGTGCAGGAGCAGGAGCGTATGCTGGGTCGAAAGATTGCAGTAGAAGTGGAGAAACTTCGTCACTACATTTTGGCTGAAGACTACCATCAAGACTATCTCAAGAAGAATCCTTCCGGTTATTGTCATATCGATGTGACCGATGCTGAGAAGCCATTGATTGACGCAGCCAACTATGAAAAACCTAGTCAAGAGGTGTTGAAGGAAAGCTTAACTGAAGAGTCTTACCGTGTTACGCAAGAAGCTGCTACAGAGGCTCCATTTAGTAATGCTTATGACCAGACCTTTGAAGAAGGGATTTATGTAGACATCACGACGGGTGAACCGCTCTTTTTCGCTAAGGATAAGTTTGCTTCAGGTTGTGGTTGGCCAAGTTTTAGTCGTCCGATTTCTAAGGAATTGATTCACTATTACAAGGATTTGAGCCATGGAATGGAGCGAATCGAGGTTCGTTCTCGGTCAGGAAATGCTCACTTGGGTCATGTCTTTACAGATGGACCTCAGGAGTTAGGTGGCCTGCGTTACTGTATTAATTCTGCTTCCTTACGCTTTATAGCCAAGGATGAGATGGAAAAAGCAGGATATGGCTATCTATTACCTTACTTAAACAAATAAAACTGAGAGGGTGGGGCTTCCCACTTTCTTCATTTCCAGAATAAGAATAGAAGGGATCTATGAAACACTTACTATCTTACTTCAAACCCTATATCAAAGAATCCATTTTAGCCCCCTTGTTCAAGTTGCTAGAAGCTGTTTTTGAGCTCTTAGTTCCCATGGTGATTGCTGGGATTGTTGACCAATCCTTGCCCCAGAGAGATCAAGGGCATCTCTGGATGCAGATTGGCCTGCTCCTTATCTTTGCAGTGATTGGCGTTTTAGTGGCCTTGGTAGCCCAGTTTTACTCAGCTAAGGCTGCGGTGGGTTTTGCCAAAGAACTGACAGACGACCTTTATCGTCATATTCTTTCCTTACCCAAGGACAGCAGAGATCGTTTGACAACTTCTAGCTTGGTGACTCGCTTGACTTCGGATACTTACCAGATTCAGACTGGTATCAATCAATTCCTGCGCCTCTTTTTGAGAGCGCCTATTATCGTTTTTGGAGCCATTTTTATGGCCTATCGCATCTCGGCTGAGCTGACTTTCTGGTTCTTAGTTATGGTTGTCATTTTGACGATTGTCATTGTCGGTCTCTCTCGACTGGTCAATCCTCTCTACAGCAGTCTCAGAAAGAAAACGGATCAGCTGGTTCAGGAAACGCGCCAGCAATTACAAGGCATGCGAGTTATTCGTGCTTTTGGTCAGGAAAAACGAGAGTTACAGATTTTTCAAACCCTTAACCAAGTTTATGCTAGATTGCAAGAAAAGACGGGTTTCTGGTCTAGTTTGTTAACACCTCTGACTTATCTGATTGTCAATGGAACTCTTCTCGTCATCATCTGGCAGGGCTATATTTCAATTCAAGGAGGTTTACTCAGTCAAGGTGCCCTGATTGCCCTTATCAACTATCTCTTACAGATTTTGGTGGAATTGGTTAAGCTCGCCATGCTGATAAATTCTCTCAACCAGTCCTATATCTCAGCCAAGAGAATTGAGGAAGTTTTTACCGAAGCTCCAGAAGATATTTTTTCAGAATTAGAAGAAAAGCAAGCTACCGGTGATCGGGTTTTGCAAGTCCAAGAATTAACCTTTACCTATCCTGATGCGGCCCAGCCTTCTCTGAGAAACATTTCCTTTGATATGAATCAAGGGCAGATCCTTGGTATCATTGGGGGAACTGGTTCAGGTAAATCAAGCTTGGTGCAAGTCTTACTTGGTCTTTATCCAGCAGACAAGGGGAGCATTGATCTTTATCGAGATGGATGTAGTCCTCGTAATTTGGAGCAGTGGCGGTCTTGGATTGCCTACGTGCCCCAAAAGGTCGAACTCTTTAAGGGGAGCATTCGTTCCAACTTGACTCTAGGTTTAGATCAAGAAGTAACTGATAAAGAACTATGGCAGGCCTTGGATATTGCGCAAGCAAAGGATTTTGTCAGTGAAAAGGAAGGACTTCTGGATGCCCTAGTTGAGGCAGGAGGACGAAATTTCTCAGGTGGACAAAAACAAAGGCTGTCCATCGCACGTGCAGTCTTGCGCCAAGTTCCATTTCTCATCCTAGATGATGCGACCTCGGCCCTAGACACCATTACCGAGTCCAAGCTCTTGAAAGTTATCCGAGAAAATTTGCCAAACACGAGTTTAATCTTGATTTCTCAACGGACTTCGACACTTCAGATGGCTGACCAGATTCTCCTCTTGGAAAAAGGTGAGTTACTAGCTGTTGGCAAGCACGATGACTTGATGAAGACTAGCCAAGTCTATCGCGAAATCAATGCATCCCAACATGGAAAGGAGGACTAGCATGAAACGACAAACTGCAAACCAAACTCTCAAGCGTTTGGCCATAGATTTAGCAAGCCATCCTTTTCTCCTTTTCCTAGCCTTTCTAGGAACTATTGCCCAAGTTGCTTTATCGATCTACCTACCTATCTTGATTGGGCAGGTCATTGACCAGGTCCTTGTGGCTGGTTCTTCACCAGTTTTTTGGCAGATTTTTATCCAGATGATCTTGGTGGTCATAGGAAATACTCTGGTACAATGGGTCAATCCTCTTCTCTATAATCGCCTAATCTTCTCTTATACCAGAGATTTACGAGAGCGAATTATTCATAAGCTCCATCGTTTACCGATTGCTTTTGTGGATCGGCAGGGTAGTGGAGAGATGGTCAGTCGTGTGACCACAGACATAGAACAGTTGGCAGCTGGCTTGACCATGATTTTCAATCAATTTTTCATTGGTGTTTTGATGATTTTGGTTAGTATTCTAGCCATGCTCCAAATTCACCTTCTCATGACCCTCTTGGTCTTGCTGTTGACGCCCCTGTCCATGGTGATTTCACGCTTTATTGCCAAACGGTCCTATCATCTCTTTCAGAAGCAAACAGAGACCAGGGGGATTCAGACTCAGTTGATTGAAGAATCACTTAGCCAGCAGACTATTATCCAGTCCTTCAATGCTCAAACAGAGTTTATCAAAAAACTGCATGAGGCGAATGCCAACTACGCAGGTTATTCTCAGTCAGCTATCTTTTATTCATCAACGGTTAATCCTTCGACTCGCTTTGTTAATGCACTCATCTATGCTCTTCTTGCTGGAGTGGGAGCCTATCGTATCATGATGGGGTCCACCTTGACCATCGGACGTTTAGTGACTTTTTTGAATTACGTCCAACAGTACACCAAGCCCTTTAATGATATTTCTTCTGTTTTAGCCGAGTTGCAAAGTGCTCTCGCTTGTGCAGAGCGCGTCTATGCTGTATTAGAAAGTCCTGAGGTTGCTGAAACAGGTAAAGAAGTCTTGACCAGTGACCAAGTCAAGGGCGCCATTTCCTTTAAGCATGTTTCTTTTGGATACAATCCTGAAAGGATCTTGATTAAGGATTTGTCTATCGATATCCCAGCTGGTAGCAAGGTAGCCATCGTTGGTCCAACAGGTGCTGGTAAGTCAACTCTCATCAATCTCCTCATGCGTTTTTATCCTATTAACTCGGGAGATATCTTGTTAGACGGTCGTTCTATTTACGATTATACCCGAGCATCATTGAGACAGCAGTTTGGCATGGTGCTCCAAGAAACTTGGCTCAAGCAAGTGACCATTCATGACAATATTGCCTTTGGAAATCCTGATGCCAGTAGGGAGCAGGTGATTGCTGCTGCAAAGGCAGCCAATGCAGACTTTTTCATCCAACAGTTGCCACAGGGATACGATACCAAGTTGGAAAATGCAGGAGAATCCCTCTCTGTTGGGCAAGCCCAGCTCTTGACCATTGCCCGAGTCTTTCTAGCTATCCCAAAGATTCTTATCTTAGACGAGGCAACTTCCTCCATCGATACACGGACAGAAGTGCTAGTTCAGGATGCTTTTGCCAAACTCATGAAGGGGCGCACAAGCTTTATCATTGCTCACCGTTTGTCAACCATTCAGGATGCGGATTTGATTCTCGTCTTGGTAGATGGTGACATTGTTGAGTATGGGAACCATCATGACCTCATGGCTAGAAAGGGCAAGTATTACCAAATGCAAAAAGCAGCAGCTTTTAGCTCTGAATAATCCTTTCTATTTTGCAATTATTATGGAAAAAAAGTTGCCTTCGGGTGACTTTTTTGTTACAATAGCTAGAAAAATCAGGGTCTTAGAAGGAGAAAACAATGAAAGTCTATCAGCATGTAAATATCGTGACTTGTGACCAAGATTTCCATGTTTATTTGGATGGTGTCTTAGCCGTTAAGGACTCTCAAATCGTCTATGTCGGCCAAGAGGAGCCAGATATTTTAGAGCAAGCTGAGCAGATTATAGACTATCAGGGAGCCTGGATCATGCCTGGTTTGGTCAATTGCCATACCCATTCTGCTATGACAGGTTTGCGAGGGATTCGGGATGATAGCAATCTCCATGAATGGCTCAATGACTATATCTGGCCAGCAGAAGCAGGCTTTACTCCTGACATGACTACCAAGTCGGTCAAAGAGGCTCTGACGGAGATGCTCCAGTCAGGGACAACAAGCTTCAACGATATGTATAATCCCAATGGTGTGGATATTGAGCAAATTTATCAGGCAGTTAAGGCTTCCAAGATGCGTTGTTATTTCTCACCGACCCTCTTTTCTTCAGAGGCAGAAACAACTGCTGAGACTATAAGTAGAACACGAGCCATTATAGAGGAAATCTTAGGATATGAAAATCCAAATTTCAAAGTTATGGTAGCCCCACATTCTCCCTACAGCTGTAGTAAAGATTTACTGGAAGAAAGCTTAGAAATGGCAAAAGAGCTGAATATTCCTATCCATATTCATGTGGCGGAGACCAAGGAGGAATCAGGAATTATCCTGAAACGCTATGGCAAACGCCCCCTCGCCTTTCTAGAAGAACTAGGTTACTTAGATCATCCGTCTGTCTTTGCTCACGGGGTCGAATTAAACGAGAGAGAAATTGAACGCTTGGCAACTTCTCATGTGGCTATCGCCCATAATCCTATTAGTAACCTCAAACTGGCCTCAGGGATCGCTCCAATCATCCAACTGCAAAAAGCAGGAGTAGCAGTCGGAATTGCGACTGACTCAGTTGCTTCCAATAACAATCTTGATATGTTTGAGGAAGGACGGACCGCAGCTCTCTTACAGAAAATGAAGAGTGGAGATGCCAGCCAGTTTCCAATCGAGATAGCCCTTAAGGCACTGACAATCGAAGGAGCTAAGGTTCTAGGAATGGAAAAGCAGATAGGAAGTCTAGAAGTCGGCAAGCAGGCAGATTTTCTGGTTATTCAACCACAAGGAAAAATCCATCTTCAACCTCAGAAAAATATGCTCTCTCATCTGGTTTATGCAGTCAAATCCAGTGATGTTGATGATGTTTATATCGCTGGAGAACAGGTGGTTAAGCAAGGCAAAGTTTTGACAGTAGAGATTTAAAAAAATTTCAAAAAAAGTTTGCAAAAATCTTGCATTCTTTTTTTGTCTATGCTATACTTATATACGGTTTGAAAAAACTGCCTAAGACAGTAGGGGAGCTCGACTCATAAAGATCCTACCGAGGACAAAACGTATCATGTAAAAAGAAGCGTATTGTACTTTCGTGTCTAGGTTTGGGCGCGTTTTTCTTTTGGAAAAATTCCCCAAGCAAAATAATTACGGAGGTGAACACACTAATGAGTGAAGCAATTATTGCTAAAAAAGCGGAACTAGTTGACGTAGTAGCTGAAAAAATGAAAGCTGCTGCATCTATCGTCGTTGTAGACGCTCGTGGTTTGACAGTTGAGCAAGATACAGTTCTTCGTCGTGAGCTTCGTGGAAGCGAAGTTGAGTATAAAGTCATTAAAAACTCAATCTTGCGTCGTGCAGCTGAAAAAGCTGGTCTTGAAGATCTTGCATCAGTATTTGTTGGACCATCTGCAGTAGCATTTTCTAACGAAGATGTTATCGCACCAGCGAAAATCTTGAACGATTTTGCTAAAAACGCTGAAGCACTTGAAATCAAAGGTGGTGCAATCGAAGGCGCTGTCGCATCTAAAGAAGAAATCGTTGCTCTTGCAACTCTTCCAAACCGCGAAGGACTTCTTTCTATGCTCCTTTCTGTACTTCAAGCGCCAGTGCGCAACGTTGCTCTTGCAGTCAAAGCGGTTGCAGACAACAAAGAAGACGCAGCTTAATCTTAAGCTACGCAGCGTAGCCTAGCTACGGAAAAACTATTATAAAATTAAAAACTTATTTGGAGGAAATAACAATGGCATTGAACATTGAAAACATTATTGCTGAAATTAAAGAAGCTTCAATCCTTGAATTGAACGACCTTGTAAAAGCTATCGAAGAAGAATTTGGTGTAACTGCAGCTGCTCCTGTAGCTGTTGCTGCAGCTGGTGCTGCTGACGCTGGTGCTGCTAAAGATTCATTTGACGTTGAGTTGACAGCTGCTGGTGACAAAAAAGTTGGCGTTATCAAAGTTGTACGTGAAATCACAGGTCTTGGACTTAAAGAAGCTAAAGAACTTGTTGATGGTGCACCAGGTGTCATCAAAGAAGGCGTTCCAACTGCAGAAGCTGAAGAAATCAAAGCTAAATTGGAAGAAGCTGGAGCTTCAGTTACTCTTAAATAATAGAGCAACTACATTAGTAGCTTAAAAAACGTATAAAACCGCTATTCTTAGGAGTAGCGGTTTTTTCTTTTTATCTGTCATGGGGCACAAATGGGGCGAACTAATTATATAGTTTATCTAGGAGACAAACAAGTTTTGAATAATAGGCTTTCCATAAAAAATGATACAAGTTTTTACCATTCAGGATTTATTTTTTTCTGGTATCATCATTCCTATGAACAGTAGAAAAGTAAGTTTTTAATTTATTGATACTCCGGATATTATAATCTCAGTATTAAAGAACTTTATTGAAGGTAATTTTCGAACGGTTTGAGGTAATTTCAATGAAATTTTAATAGATATTTCAATTTTCTTCTTGACTCTGACCTTAGGTAAGGGATTATACTAATAATAGATAAGAAAGGAGATTATTATGCAAATCAATATGATTCGTTCAGATAAAGTTTATCAGGAGATGCTCGAGCTTCCTTTAGAAAAGAGAGAAGGTTGCTTTCGAGCTAAAATATTAGCACCTTTTGCAACCAAATACCAAACGCAACACATTCCTCTGAAAGCAAAGTATCCTGGAGGATTTGATGCTCTTTTCCTACTTCGTTTTATGAATCAGTTACCCTCAACTCTCTCAGAAAAGGATAGACCAGCTATCGACTCTCTGAGCTCTGATCAACTCTGGCAGGACTGCCAGGATACCATCAAAAGGAGTATTGGGCTTTTTGAGCAGGCTGGCTATGACTTAGAGGTTGAGGATTACCATTTTACTATTTTATTGGGCAATCCAGAAAAACCTATGCTACAGCTCAATAAGGGTTATAGCGGAGATGGTGGAATTCCAGGATACCTCATGCTTAGTCTGTTACCAAATGACTATACTTTGCCCCGTGTACAGGCGGCGTTGGCCCATGAGTGTAATCACAATGTCCGCTTCCAATTTATCAAATGGAATCAGCAGACGACATTAGCAGACTGGGTAGTCAGTGAAGGATTGGCAGAGTCTTTTGCTGCTGAGCTCTATGGCAAAGATCTCATTGGGCCTTGGGTTACTTCAACCAGTCCAGAGCAGTTAGAAGAGATTAAGCCTGTCATCTCCAGTCAGCTTCAGCTAACGGGGATGGCGGAAATGACTCCTTATCTATACGGTGATGAAATCGCGAAGATACAGGGTCAAATTCCGGTTGGTATGCCCTATGCTGCAGGCTATGCTTATGGCTATCATCTGATACAAGCCTATCTGAAAAGGACAGGTAAGAGCATTATTGAGGCCACAGTAACACCGACTGAAGAGATTCTAGAGGCGACTAAAGACTTTTGGAAATGACACTTTTGTTTGAAAATTTGCCAGAACATGATATAATGTAGGTGATTTCTGGAGGTATCAGTATGCACTATAAAAGAGTTGAATTAAAAGTCGCAAATCAGGGTATCCATGAGCGCAAGATTTTTCAAGGTGTTAAGATTTTCAGTCGTAGCAAGCTGTCCAAAGATCAGAAAAGCATTCTAACACAGAAGCTTTACCTGACACCGAAGCAAAACATTGTTTACTATCAACGGACAGATATCAACTATGACCAGAACTGGTATCATCATAAGGACTATTATGAATTAGCTTATGGTCAGATGGATAGAGAGACGGTTTTTAAGGTTTGCCAAGATTTTGACGAACTAAGTCCTTTTCTGGAGAACGAGCTGCTGGAGAAGCTAAAAGAAGAGCAGTCTGCAGGCAAATTTTTTGAAAAATTAGATATATAAAAATCCGACTGCTTTTATAAGCAGTCGGATTTCTTCTAGTGTGATAGTGCTGAAACAATACCTTTACTATCATAGCATTGGCTACATTTTTAAAAGTTGTTTTAGCTGTCTTGAGGAGCTTGATACTGATGTCCTCGAGTCGACCATAGTATACTAACATCTATTCATCTGATAAGAGGGATTTTATCATCCAGATATTCATAGCTGGGTGGCCGGCAGCGTTAGAAAGTGGTTGTTGCAATGCTGTAAAACCATAGTGCTGATAGATTACCACAGCCGTAGCCAGTTCAGTAGAGGTTTCTAGATAAAGTTGTTCATAACCTGCTAGGCGGGCTTCATGGAATATCCGCTTTATCAACCTGCTGGAATAACCTTTGCCACGGCTATTTTTAGTGACATACAGTTTTTGTAATTCAGCAATCTTATCAGACACAGGTGCAAAGCCACCGCAACCAACCAGCTGACCTTCATCTTCCAGAATAAAGTAAGCTGCTCTCTCTTGCTGTTGATAGTAGTCGGCCAAATGATCTAGATGAGAATCAAAGTAGACTGTTCCAGGTTTGTCAAGCCCGAATTCTTCAAGACTAGCTCGAATGAGCTGCGCTACAGCTGGATTATCTCTTACTTCCATTGGCCGTAAGTTCATCATTTGTCCTCCGATAGGATGTATCGACTAATTAAACAATACCTTGTGCAATCATAGCATTTGCTACGTTTTCGAAGGCAGCGATATTTGCTCCTGCAAGGTAGTCGGTACCAAGTCCGTATGTTTCAGCAGTTGTTTTAGCTGTGTTGAAGATGTTGGTCATGATGTCTTTGAGGCGTCCATCAACTTCTTCACGAGTCCATGAAAGGCGAAGGCTGTTTTGGCTCATTTCAAGCGCTGATACAGCTACACCACCAGCGTTAGCAGCTTTGGCAGGTCCGTAAAGGATTCCGTTTTCTTTGTAGACTTTAATCGCATCAAGGTCACTAGGCATGTTAGCACCTTCAGATACACAGATAACGCCTTGAGCAACCAAACGTTTGGCTGCGTCACCGTTGATTTCGTTTTGAGTCGCACATGGAAGAGCGATGTCGTAGTTTCCAGCGTAAGTCCATACAGAACCTTCATGGTAAGTAGCAGTTGCTTTCTCAGCTGCGTACTCAGTCAAACGAGCACGGCGTTTTTCTTTAACATCAACCAAAAGATCGAAGTCAATACCATTTTCGTCGATGACATAACCGTTTGAGTCAGATACAGAGATAACAGTAGCGCCGAGTTCAGTCGCTTTTTGAAGAGCATATTGAGCTACGTTACCAGAACCTGAAATAACCACTTTCTTACCAGCAAAACTGTTACCATTAGCTTTGAGCATTTCTTCAGTATAGTAAACCAAACCATAACCAGTTGCTTCTGGACGAATCAAGCTACCACCAAATCCAAGAGGTTTACCAGTCAAGACACCCGCATCAAATTGGTTAAGACGTTTGTATTGTCCGTATAGGTAACCAATTTCACGTCCACCAACACCGATATCACCAGCAGGTACGTCAAGAGATGGTCCGATGTATTTTTGCAATTCTGTCATAAAGCTTTGGCAGAAGCGCATCACTTCAGCATCAGTCTTACCTTTAGGATCGAAGTCTGATCCCCCTTTACCTCCACCGATTGGAAGTCCAGTCAAAACGTTTTTAAAGATTTGTTCGAAACCGAGGAATTTCAAGATCCCTTGGTTTACAGTTGGGTGGAAACGAAGTCCGCCTTTATATGGTCCAACAGCTGAGTTGAATTGAACACGGTAACCACGGTTGACTTGGACTTTTCCATCACGGTCCACCCAAGGAACACGGAAAGAAATTACGCGCTCAGGCTCAGTGATACGTGCCAAGATGTTTTCTTCGATATACTCAGGATGTTTTTCAAATACAGGTTCCAAAGTGCTGAAGAATTCTTCAACCGCCTGGAGAAATTCAGCCTCATGCCCGTTACGAGCTTTCACAGTTGCAAACACGCTTTGGATATAGTCTTTAGCAGATGTCATATCGTTCTCCTTTTTGTTGTTATATTTTATTACATGAGCCATTATAGCAGAATTTTTTTTGAGTGTAAAGAAAAAAACAGAAATTTTCTAAAAATTCTTTCAATTTACAAAACCGAACGTTTTATATAGAAATTAGTTTCTCAAAGAGAAAATCTTAAAGTATGGTATAATATTAGAAATAAAAGGAATCTGGAGGATCAGAATCATGGTATCAACGAAAACACAAATTGCTGGCTTTGAGTTTGACAATTGCTTGATGAATGCAGCGGGTGTGGCTTGTATGACGATAGAAGAGCTTGAAGGGGTCAAAAACTCAGCAGCGGGTACTTTTGTCACGAAGACAGCGACCTTGGACTTTCGTCAGGGCAATCCTGAGCCACGTTATCAGGATGTTCCACTTGGTTCTATCAACTCCATGGGCTTACCAAATAATGGTTTAGACTATTATTTGGACTATCTTTTGGACTTGCAGGAAAAAGAGCCGAACCGTACTTTCTTCCTTTCCCTAGTCGGCATGTCTCCAGAGGAAACGCATACCATCTTGAAAAAAGTCCAAGATAGTGAATTCAAAGGACTGACAGAGCTTAATCTTTCTTGTCCAAATGTTCCAGGAAAACCTCAGATTGCTTATGATTTTGAGACAACAGACCGTATCTTGGCAGAAGTATTTGCCTACTTTACCAAACCTCTTGGAATCAAGTTGCCACCATATTTTGATATTGTCCACTTTGATCAAGCGGCAGCTATTTTTAACAAGTATCCACTTAAGTTTGTCAACTGTGTTAACTCTATCGGAAACGGTCTTTACATAGAAGACGAGTCAGTCGTGATTCGTCCTAAAAATGGTTTTGGTGGCATTGGTGGAGAGTATATCAAACCGACTGCTCTAGCGAATGTGCACGCCTTTTACCAACGTCTCAATCCCCAAATCCAAATCATCGGAACGGGTGGCGTTCTTACGGGTCGTGATGCCTTTGAACATATCCTCTGCGGTGCTAGTATGGTGCAAGTAGGGACCACTCTTCACAAAGAAGGTATCAGTGCTTTTGAACGCATTACCAATGAACTAAAAGCAATCATGGCGGAAAAAGGATACGAGAGCCTAGAAGATTTCCGTGGGAAATTGCGCTATATTGATTAAGTTTAATAAAAAATCAGAAGAAAGGAGAGATGATGCTTGCCATTGAAGACAGTCAGACGTTGACTTTATCAAATCTATCTAGCTTGAATCTATTTACAGGGACAGATCAGGGCCAGTTTGAAGTTATGAAGAGTCAAGTGTTGAAACAGATTGGTTATGATCCAGCTGATCTCAATTTTGCTTACTTTGATATGAAAGAAGTAGCTTATAAAGACTTAGAGTTGGAGCTGGTCAGTCTCCCTTTCTTTGCGGATGAGAAAATCGTGATATTAGACCATTTTGTCGATATCACAACAGCCAAGAAACGCTTTTTAGCAGATGATGAGTTCAAGTCGTTTGAGGCATACCTTGATAACCCTTCGCCAACAACCAAGTTATTGATATTTGCAGAAGGAAAGCTAGATAGTAAGAGACGGCTGGTCAAATTGCTCAAACGAGATGCGACTGTATTTGATGCTATTGAACCCAAGGAACAAGAACTGCGCCAGTATTTCCAAAAATGGAGTCAGACACAAGGTCTGCAGTTTGTGGGGCAATCCTTTGAAAATCTACTTCTCAAATCTGGTTTTCAATTTAGTGAAATCCAGAAAAACCTCCTTTTTTTACAGTCTTATAAGTCAGATGGCGTGATTGAGGAGAAGGACATTGTCGAGGCTATTCCAAAGACTTTGCAAGACAATATTTTCGACTTAACTCAGTTTATCTTGGATAAGAAGATTGATCAGGCCCGTGACTTGGTCAGAGACTTGACCTTGAAAGGGGAGGATGAAATTAAGCTCATAGCTGTCATGTTAGGACAGTTCCGAACCTTTACCCAAGTGAAGATTTTATCAGAGGCTGGTCAGACGGAATCGCAGATTGCAAGTAGTTTAGGTAGTTATCTAGGACGCAATCCTAATCCTTATCAAATCAAGTTTGCATTGAGAGATTCGAGAGGGATTTCCTTGGCATTTCTCAAGCGAGCGATTTCTTATTTGATTGAAACGGACTACCAGATTAAGACAGGTGTCTATGAAAAAGGGTACCTGTTTGAAAAGGCACTTTTACAGATCGCGGCAGAAGCAAACTGAGCAAAAAACTTGAAAAAACAGGATGATTGCGTTATCATTTTTATATAGAAAGAAAAAGAGGTATTACAGATGGCTATTATCTTACCAGATCTTCCATACGCTTACGATGCATTGGAACCATACATCGATGCAGAAACAATGCACTTGCACCATGACAAACACCACCAAACTTATGTCAACAATGCAAATGCTGCTCTTGAAAAACACCCTGAAATTGGTGAAGACCTTGAAGCTTTGCTTGCTGATGTAGATTCTATCCCAGCTGATATCCGTCAAGCACTTATCAACAATGGTGGTGGACACTTGAACCACGCTCTTTTCTGGGAATTGATGACTCCGGAAAAAACAGCTCCATCAGCAGAACTTGCAGCAGCAATCGACGCAACATTTGGTTCATTTGAAGAGTTCCAAGCAGCCTTTACAGCAGCGGCTACAACTCGTTTTGGTTCTGGATGGGCATGGTTGGTTGTCAACAAAGAAGGGAAACTTGAAGTAACTTCAACAGCAAACCAAGACACACCAATCTCAGAAGGTAAAAAACCAATTTTGGGCTTGGACGTTTGGGAACATGCTTACTATGTGAAATACCGCAATGTACGTCCTGACTACATCAAAGCTTTCTTCTCAGTCATTAACTGGAACAAAGTAGACGAGCTTTACGCAGCAGCTAAATAAAAAATATGGAGGGAAGAGTCAATCTTCTCTTTTTAAGGTTATAAAGCAGAAGTCTGACAAAATCGTCAGACTTTTTTCATTTTTATGAGAAACGTGCTAACTGCTAGAAATTATGGTAAAATAGAGTGTTAAGTAATCGTGGAAAAGGAAGACTATGCGTAAAGAAATTGCACCTGAATTATACAACTATAACAAGTTTCCTGGCCCAGAATTTCATGTGAATGGGGATAAGGTTGAGACTGAAGGGATTGCTTTTACCTTGGTTGAAAATATCAAGGATGCCTTCGATGTGACAGTCTTTAATCAACGCTTCTCAGAAGTGTTGACCAAGTTTGATTATGTCGTTGGCGACTGGAGTAATGAACAGCTCCGTCTACGTGGTTTTTACAAAGACGACCGAACAGAGGAAAAAAATGAAAAGATTAGCCGCTTACAGGACTATCTTTTGGAGTACTGTAGTTATGGTTGTGCCTATTTTGTCCTAGAAAATCAAGCACCGAAGCGGGCTTCATTTGACAAGAAAATGCGTAAAAAGGAAGAGGAAAACCTTTCTAGAAGAAGCAAGAAACCTTCGCAAAACAAGAGAAAACCAAATACGGATAAGAGAAATAGACGTCGTCATAAGGATCAAAAGTCTCAGAAAGAGGACAAGGGACAGCGCCATTTTGTCATTCGTCAGAAATAGATAGAGAATAAGGAGAAGAGATGAAACCGTCTATTTATAGTTTAACACGTCAAACCATGCAAGAATGGGTATTAGAACAAGGAGAAAAGAAATTCCGAGCAGATCAAATCTGGGAATGGCTCTACCGTAAACGTGTCCAGTCATTTGAAGAAATGACCAACCTTTCCAAGGATTTGATTGCCAAGCTCAATGAGCAGTTTGTGGTAAATCCATTGAAACAACGCATCGTACAAGAGTCGGCTGACGGTACTGTTAAGTATCTTTTCGAGTTGCCAGATGGGATGTTGATTGAGACAGTACTGATGCGTCAACACTATGGACTGTCAGTCTGTGTGACCACTCAGGTCGGCTGTAATATTGGTTGTACCTTCTGTGCGTCAGGTTTGATCAAGAAGCAACGTGACCTTAATAACGGGGAAATTGTAGCGCAGATCATGCTGGTTCAAAAATATTTTGATGAGCGTGGTCAGGATGAGCGTGTCAGTCATATTGTTGTTATGGGAATTGGTGAACCATTTGATAACTACAACAATGTATTGAATTTTGTTCGTACCATCAATGATGATAAGGGGATGGCTATCGGTGCTCGTCACATCACAGTTTCAACTTCAGGTTTGGCCCACAAAATTCGTGACTTTGCTAATGAAGGCGTACAGGTCAATCTGGCTGTGTCCCTTCACGCACCCAATAATGAATTGCGTTCAAGCATCATGAAAATTAATCGTGCCTTTCCGATTGAAAAACTCTTTGCTGCTATTGAGTACTATATCGAAACAACCAATCGCCGTGTGACCTTTGAATATATCATGCTCAATGAAGTCAATGATGGTGTTGAACAAGCCTTGGAGTTGGCTGAATTGCTCAAGAACATCAAGAAATTGTCTTATGTAAACTTGATTCCCTATAACCCAGTTAGTGAACATGACCAATATAGCCGTAGTCCTAAAGAGCGCGTGATGGCCTTCTATGATACCCTCAAGAAAAAAGGGGTCAACTGTGTTGTTCGTCAAGAACATGGTACAGATATTGATGCAGCTTGTGGACAATTACGCTCTAATACAATGAAACGTGATCGCCAGAAGGCAGTCGCAGCGGTAAATCCATAAAATGACTAAAAAAAGAGAATTAATCTTAAGATTGGGAGTGGCTGTTTACAGTCTATGCATTGTCTGTTTTTGTTTTACTCCCCAGCCTCAACTTCCTACAGGAGTGGAAACTCCAGGTATTCAAACTTTTGGACGCCTGGTTTTTCTTTTAACTCCCTTAAACTCCCTTTGGAATCTAGGTGAAGTGACTAGTTTGGGACAAGTTATTTGGATCTTTTTGCAGAACATTTTAAATGTTTTCTTGCTTTTCCCTCTGGTCTTTCAACTGCTCTACCTCTGTCCAAACTTGCGGCAAACGAAAAAAATCATCCTTCTCAGTTTTCTTCTGAGTCTAGGAATCGAGTGTACACAACTGGTCTTAGACTTTTTCTTCGACTTTAATCGCGTCTTTGAGATTGATGATTTGTGGACCAATACCTTGGGAGGCTATCTGGCTTGGCTCCTCTATAAAGGACTGCATAAAAATAAGATAAGGAATTAGAATGAGTATTTTAGAAGTTAAAAATTTAAGTCACGGTTTTGGTGACCGTGCAATTTTTGAAGATGTGTCTTTCCGTCTCCTCAAGGGTGAGCATATCGGCTTAGTCGGTGCCAATGGTGAAGGAAAATCAACCTTTATGAGCATCGTGACAGGTAAGATGTTGCCAGATGAAGGGAAGGTGGAGTGGTCCAAATATGTGACTGCTGGCTATCTGGATCAGCACGCTGTGCTAAAGGAAGGTCAAACCGTGCGTGATGTCTTGCGTACAGCCTTTGATGAGCTATTTAAAGCAGAAGCTCGTATCAATGACCTCTATATGGAAATGGCAGAAGACGGAGCAGATATTGACGCGCTAATGGAAGAAGTTGGCGAACTCCAAGACCGTTTGGAGAGTCGAGATTTCTATACCTTGGATGCTAAGATTGATGAAGTAGCGCGTGCTCTCGGTGTCATGGACTTTGGCATGGATACGGATGTAACTGCCTTATCAGGTGGACAAAGAACCAAGGTGCTTTTGGCTAAACTCCTCCTCGAAAAGCCAGATATTTTGTTGCTTGACGAGCCAACCAACTATCTGGATGCTGAACACATTGACTGGCTCAAGCGTTATCTCCAAAACTATGAGAATGCCTTTGTCCTTATTTCGCATGATATTCCTTTCCTCAACGACGTAATCAATATCGTCTACCATGTTGAAAATCAACAGTTGACGCGTTACTCTGGTGACTACTACCAGTTCCAAGAAGTTTATGCTATGAAGAAATCTCAACTGGAAGCAGCCTACGAACGCCAACAGAAAGAGATTGCAGACCTTAAGGATTTCGTCGCTCGCAATAAAGCCCGTGTTGCAACACGAAACATGGCCATGTCCCGTCAAAAGAAACTCGACAAGATGGATATTATCGAACTCCAGAGCGAGAAACCAAAGCCATCCTTTGATTTCAAACCAGCTCGTACGCCAGGGCGCTTTATCTTCCAAGCCAAGGACTTGCAGATTGGTTATGACCGTCCCCTTACCAAGCCCTTAAATCTTACCTTTGAACGCAATCAAAAGGTAGCCATCATTGGAGCCAATGGTATCGGGAAAACAACTCTCTTGAAGTCTCTCTTGGGCATTATCCAACCAATCGCTGGGGAAGTCGAACGTGGCGACTACCTTGAACTTGGCTACTTTGAACAAGAAGTAGAAGGTGGCAATCGCCAAACACCACTTGAAGCTGTCTGGAATGCCTTTCCAGCCCTTAACCAAGCAGAAGTTCGGGCAGCCCTTGCTCGTTGTGGTTTGACAACTAAGCATATCGAAAGCCAAATTCAGGTCTTGTCGGGTGGAGAACAAGCCAAGGTACGTTTCTGTCTCTTGATGAATCGTGAAAACAACGTTTTAGTACTTGACGAGCCGACCAACCACTTGGATGTGGATGCCAAGGATGAACTCAAACGGGCTCTCAAAGAGTACAGAGGAAGTATCCTCATGGTCTGCCACGAACCAGACTTCTATGAAGGCTGGATGGATCAAATCTGGGACTTTAATAAGCTAACATAAATAGTTATAAAAAAGCCAAGTCGATGAGACATGGCTTTTTTGACTAGTAATTTAAATAGTTTTCAATTTCAGATTTCTCAATTTCTTTACCGTAGTGGCAAATCGGACAAGAAACGAAGTAACTTTTACCATAAGGGAAAAGTGGAATCCAGTAGAGGGTGAATTTGCGCCCAGTTTCTATGATCTCCCAAGTGTCGACATTGTTACAGTGACCACATTCGATCGCAGTTTGCGTATGTCCCAAATCTTTTTGATAACCTTTAGAACCCCAAAATAAAATCATGTCATCGTCTCCTTATCTGTTGATGGCTTATTTTTTACTGAAGTCGTAGTCTTTCACCACTTCAATACTATCAATGGTGATAGCAGACGTTGGTTTGTCTTTCTCATCTTTTTCAGCTTTGGCAATCTTGTCAACAACATCCATGCCATCGATGACTTGACCAAAGACAGGGTGTTTGCCGTCTAGACTTGGATTTCCACCTTCTTTATAGGCTTCGATGATTTTCTTTGGATACTTGCTTGTAGGGAGTTTAGCTGAAATATCTGTTGAATTTTGGTTGATGAAGAACTGGCTGCCGTTGGTGTTTGGTTGACCAGTGTTAGCCATAGCAAGGGCTCCTCGGATATTGTATAGGTAAGGAGAGATTTCATTTTTGAAACCAGTTCCCTTGTCCTTTGTTTTATCCTTATCATGCCAGATAGATTGGCCCCCTGTACCATCTCCCTTAGGATCTCCAGTTTGGACCATAAAGCCATCGATGACACGGTGGAAGGTGATGCCGTTATAATAGCCTTCCTTAGCGTGAGTAAGGAAGTTTTCAACTGCTAGTGGTGCTAGTTTTGGAAAGAGTTTGATACGGATATCGCCTTGATTTGTGTGTAAAATGACCTCAGCTTCATCTTCAGCAACTTCCTTAGAAAGTTGAGGGAAGTTGGCATTGTCATTGGTCAATGCGTCATTCAAATCTTTGGCAGCCTGAGCAGCTGCTTTTGAGCTTTCTTCAGCTGAGATGCTGGAGTTGACATACTCATCACCACGGAGACCACGTTGGATACTAGTACATCCAGCAAGGGCTACAGTTGATAGTAAAAGAAGGGTTGCTAGTTTTTTCATTGTTAACCTCTCAAAAAATTCATTTCTATCATTGTACCTTAAAAGGAGTTTGATTTCAAATGTAAAATATTTTACTAAAAATTTCTAGTAGTAAAAAAAATTAAAACTCTGTCAAGTTTTTTTCTTGACACCTGTCAGAAATCTGATATAATAGAACATGTGGTAAATAGCTCAGCTATTTCACCGAAATAAAAAAATAAGAAAAGAGACATTAAAAAATGGCAGTTAAAATCCGTTTGACTCGTATGGGTTCTAAGAAAAAACCTTTCTACCGTATCAACGTAGCAGACTCACGTTCACCACGTGACGGACGTTTCATCGAAACAGTTGGTACTTACAACCCACTTGTTGCTGAAAACCAAGTAACTTTGAAAGAAGACCGCGTTCTTGCATGGTTGGCTGATGGAGCTCAACCTTCAGATACAGTTCGCAACATCCTTTCAAAAGAAGGCGTATTGAAAAAATTCCACGATTCTAAATTCTCAAAATAAGTTTAAAGTAGGTTGACAGATGGATACGATTGAAAATCTCATTATTGCGATTGTGAAACCTTTGATTTCACAACCTGATGCCTTAACTATCAAGATCGAAGACACACCAGAGTTTTTGGAGTATCACTTGGATCTTGACCAAAGCGATGTCGGTCGTGTTATCGGTCGTAAAGGTCGCACTATCTCAGCGATAAGAACGATTGTCTACTCTGTCCCAACTGAAGACAAGAAAGTAAGAATCGTTATCGACGAAAAATAAGAAAAGCGGGACAGAAGTCTCGCTTTTTTGTGAGGAGGAGAAGATGAAGGATTTAACGTTTAGACAATTACAAGCTTACTTACTCGAACATTACCAGCAATCTCGGACTGAGGAAGGTCTCTTTATCAAGCTAGTGGAGGAAGTCGGAGAAGTAGCCGAGGTCTTGAACGGGCGCTCTGGTCGAAAAGAGTCTGTCCAGGACTCAAATGAGGAACTAGCCAAAGAACTAGCTGATATCATTCACTACACCGTCGCAATCGCGACCATAAACGACATTGATCTAACCAAAACCATCTTTGACAAAGATAAGAAGGCTGCCATTAAGTACCAACATGAACGAGATTTGGAAGAATTTTTGGAGGGAAAATATCTATAGTGTCTTTTTTCTTCAACTTGTGAAAATCCCTAGAACGTGATAAAATAAAGGATAGAAATAGATACAGGAGACAAGATGAACTACTTTAATGTTGGAAAAATCGTCAATACGCAGGGTCTACAGGGGGAGATGCGAGTCTTGTCTGTTACGGATTTTGCTGAAGAACGATTTAAAAAGGGAGCAGAGCTGGCTTTATTTGATGATAAAGACCAGTTTGTCCAAACAGTGACCATCGCAAGTCACCGCAAGCATAAGAACTTTGACATTATCAAATTCAAAGACATGTACCATATCAATGCGATTGAGAAGTACAAGGGCTACAGTCTCAAGGTCGCTGAGGAAGATTTGAACGATTTAGATGATGGTGAATTCTATTATCACGAGATTATCGGTTTGGACGTTTACGAGGGAGACAACTTGGTTGGAACCATCAAGGAAATCCTACAACCAGGTGCCAACGATGTCTGGGTGGTCAAACGAAAAGGTAAGCGTGATTTGCTTTTACCTTACATTCCGCCAGTAGTTCTCAATGTTGATATTCCAAACAAGCGGGTCGAAGTGGAAATCTTAGAAGGATTAGATGATGAAGATTGATATTTTAACCCTCTTTCCAGAGATGTTTTCTCCGCTGGAGCACTCGATTGTTGGGAAGGCTCGAGAAAAAGGACTCTTGGATATCCAGTATCATAATTTCAGAGAATACGCTGAAAAGGCCCGTCATGTTGACGATGAGCCCTACGGAGGCGGTCAGGGGATGTTGCTCCGTGCCCAACCTATTTTCGATGCCTTTGATGCCATTGAAAAGAATAATCCCCGCGTCATTCTTCTCGATCCTGCTGGGAAACAGTTCGATCAAGCTTACGCTGAGGATTTAGCTCAGGAAGATGAACTGATCTTTATTTGTGGTCACTATGAAGGGTATGACGAGCGCATCAAGACCTTGGTAACCGATGAAATTTCCCTAGGAGACTATGTTTTGACTGGTGGTGAATTGGCGGCCATGACCATGATTGATGCGACCGTGCGCTTGATACCAGAAGTGATTGGTAAGGAGTCCAGTCACCAGGATGATAGCTTTTCTTCAGGACTTCTCGAATATCCTCAATACACACGCCCTTATGACTATCGAGGCATGGTCGTTCCAGATGTGCTTATGAGTGGGCACCATGAAAAAATTCGCCAGTGGCGACTGTATGAGAGTCTAAAGAAAACCTACGAGCGCAGACCTGACCTGCTAGAAAACTATCAACTGACAGCCGAAGAAGAAAAGATGCTGGCTGAAATCAAAGAAAACAAAGAATAAAGGAGAACTTATGCAAGTAATCAAACGTAATGGAGAAATTGCTGAATTTGATCCAGATAAAATTTACCAAGCTGTCCTAAAAGCAGCTCAAACAGTTTATGTTTTGACCGATGACCTACGTCAAAACCTAGCGCAAGTTACTAAAAAAGTCGTTTTGGACTTGGAAGAAGCAAAAGTAGAACGTGCTACTATCAGCATGATCCAATCAATGGTAGAGCACCGCTTACTTGGAGCTGGCTACATTACCATTGCAGAACACTATATCTCTTATCGTTTGCAACGCGATTTGGAGAGAAGTGGCTATGGTGACCATATCGCAGTTCACCTTCATTTTGAACAAATCCGTTAAGAAAAAGAGTGGGATGCAAAGAACATCTCACTCTTTCTTAAATAGACTTTTCTGAGCTTTTTGTACAGTTGAGGGAACGAAACGAAGTCGCTTAATGTCACTGATACGAATGATTCGTGTCACGTTTTTGGAAAAATTTTTGACGATAATTTGTTGGCGATTAGCATCGTGTTTGACAATATCACCCGTAAAACTTGTCTCAGCAAGTATAACATGAACAGCCGTCTTTTTCTGGATGGCTTGTTCAATCATAGCAGTGAGGGAGTTGTCCTCGATTTGAGGATGATCATCATTCCCATTGAGAAAACCATGTAGTTTATCTAGAACTAGTTTGAATGTCTGTCTCATAGAATCCTCCCTTCTTATATATCCACATTATATAAAATTTTCTTAAAAACCACAAGATTTTTACGAATAGACTATAGAAAGCATATCACATAAAGGAGTTAAAATGGCAGAATTTACATTTGAAATCGAAGAACACTTGCTCACCTTGTCTGAAAATGACAAAGGATGGACAAAAGAACTAAATCGCGTTAGCTTTAATGGAGCGCCAGCGAAGTTTGATATTCGTTCTTGGAGTCCTGACCATACCAAAATGGGCAAGGGAATTACTCTTACAAATGAAGAATTTCAGGTAATGGTCGATGCCTTTAAAGGGGGACAATAAAAAGAATCTTGAGTGCAACTCAAGATTCTTTTTTTAGGACACAATATAGTCACAGAGAGAAGTCTTAGACAATTGAATGAAAGTCTCTCTATATTCTTCAGGGGAGATTGGATTATCTTTACGAATCCAGACTTCAATGAAAGAGATGGCCATGGTCGTAATGATATAAGCGATGTCTTCTTTATTAAAATTATATTTCAGTTGGTAATTGACATTCTTGAGGACCCATTCAGAGTATGTTCCACGAAGAAATTCCTTCCAACATGGGTCGACTTGTGTGGTATACAAGGTGTTAACAATTTCCCTTTTTTCGTATATGAGAGGAAGTATATGGTCTGCTAAAAAGCTGATAGGATCTCCATCATTGCTAGGGCAGTACTTATTAAAGACGTTAAAAATGTGCTGATTGGTCTCTTCGTGAATGTATTCAATAATATCTTCAAAGTTGTTAAAATGCTTTTGATAAATCGCTTGTCGTGAAATACCAGCTTCAGCAGCAATTTCAGTCATTGTAAAGGAACTACGTTGAGGATTTTTCTTAGCTAGTGTGATGAGAGCTTTAATGATTAGCTCACGAGTATTCTTTGCCATAGAATTACCTTTCTGTTTATAATTATTTATAATCATTTTTGTTTTAAAAGAAATCAAAATAATCAAGTTAATATAAATAATCAATGAACATTAAATTTTCTGAATCTTTTAGGTAGCTCTATTGTATCACAAATAATTTATAAAATATAGCTCAATCATTGAAAATGCGTTTTCTGAAAAGTATACAATTGCTAAGCATCCAAAATCAATGGAAGCTTATTTGGTTTGAATCGATTAGAATACTTTTCTACTTTGCATATCGTAAATAGCTGTAATTTGAAGAATAAAACGATTAATATTCATACCGGTATAAGAATAGTCAAGTAGCTAAATAGTGTACAGTTGATTCTTAGAAAGGAAATAGTCCAGAACAATTGTTCTGGACTATTCTTTTATCTTGAAAAATATGGAAGGCTTTTCAATCGTTTGAGTAGGGGACGACTAATGAAACTAATGGCAATAATCTTACCAAGATCAGGGAGGATAAAGGGAAGGACACCGACAGCTAGTGCCTGATCAAATGGCATACCAGCTAGGAAGTGGAGGCTGAGAATGCCTCCGACAAAGACGAGGGAGTCCCCCAAGAGGTTGGCTAGGAAAATGCGAATGTAGCCACTATTTTGATGGATGAGATAAGATGTAAGTCCAGCATAGACAAGGTCGAACCAAAGATAGCCTGCACTTGGGCCGACTAAAACGTGAAATCCAGCTCCTCCCCCTGCAAAAACAGGTAAACCAATGGCACCCAGTAAGAGATAGAGAGCTACAGATAAAACAGCTTCTCTGGGTCTAAAAACAGTAGCAATCAGACCGATCGCAAAGTTTTGCAGGGTGAAAGGTACAGGACCGATAGGGAGACTGATTTGTGCCAATACGGCGATGAGAGCAGCGCCGATAGCAGGAATGGCATAGATATGAGCTTTTTTCAAAACTGTTAACCTCTTTTCAAAATTATAGTAACTATTATACTAATTCAGAAACAAAAGTCAACCAATTTTTGAAATCAAGGTAACAATTTTGTAACGGCCGATTTTGCAAGTAAAAAGAGACCACATGTGGTCTCTTGTGATAATTAGCGCATGGTTACAAATTCTTCTGAGGCAGTTGGGTGGATAGCTACTGTAGCATCAAAGTCTGCCTTGGTAGCTCCCATCTTGATGGCAACAGCGAATCCTTGAATCATCTCATCCACTCCGTAACCAAGTCCGTGTAGGCCAATAACTTTTTCGTCATCACCGGCGGTGATGAGTTTGAAGCGAGACTCTTGACGATGGCTTGTAACGGCTGAGTACATAGATGCAAAGCTTGACTTGTAGACTTTGATGTTATCTTGGCCGTATTCTTTGATAGCTTGATCCTCGGTTAAACCAACCGTTCCGATTGCTGGGTGGGAGAAGACAACAGTAGGGATAGTCGTGTAGTCCATCTTGGCATTTGTTTTCCCGTTGAAGAGGCGTTCAGATAAGGTACGTCCTGCCTTGATGGCTACCGGGGTCAGTTCCTTCTCACCAGTCACATCTCCAAGAGCATAGATGCCATCTACAACTGTATTTTGATACTCATCCACTTGGATAAATCCACGTTGGTTGAGTGTGACGCCAGCCTTTTCTAACTCCAGACCGTCTACATTTGGACGGCGACCGGTAGCCCAGATAACTTGGCTGGCAGTGTGACTAGAGCCGTCTTCGAAATGAATGGTAATACCTTGCTCCGTTTCTTCGAGCTTGACGGGTACCTTATGTGTGTGCAAAGGTAGACCTGTTTTTTCCATTTCATTGACAAGTCCTTCAACGATGTAGCTGTCAAAACCACGCAAGGGACGATCACGACGGACAAACAAATCCGTTTTTACTCCTAGCGCGTGGAGAACACCTGCTAATTCAACCGCGATATAACCAGCTCCAAGAATCGCAACGGAGTCAGGAAGTTGCTCCCAAGCAAAGACATCGTCTGAGCTACCACCGAGTTCAGCTCCAGGAATAGTTGGGATGCTTGGACGAGCGCCAGTCGCAATCACGATATGCTTGGCACGAATCAATTCACCATTAACGCTGACGGTATGGGCATCAACAAAATGAGCACGACCTTCAATCAAATCAACCCCGTTGCGCTTGAAACTTCCATCATAAGATGAGCGAGCACGATCGATGTAGGCTTCACGGTTTTGACGAAGTTTTGCGAAATCAAATTGAACATCTGAACTTGTAAAACCATAGTCAGGGCCGTAGTGGTGGAAGCTTTCAGCGATTTGCGCTCCATACCACATGATTTTTTTAGGAACACAGCCGACATTGACGCAGGTTCCACCTAATTTTTTCTCTTCGATAACAGCAGCTTTAGCACCGTGTTCGCCAGCTCGGTTCATAGTGGCAATGCCGCCGCTTCCTCCACCGATAGCGATGATATCATATTCTCTCATAGAAAACTCCTTATAGCTTTGATAGTCATATTCTATCGTTTTTATTTTTTGAATGCAAAAATCTGCTACGATAAAAAAATTATAAAAACGCTTGCCAAATTCAAAAAGATATTGTATTATATATCTAGCACAATAATCCAATAAACGAATACCGAACGAAATAATGATCCTGAATTGTCATTGTTTCCATCTGAACTGTCATTGTTTGGTCTCGGTATTTCTGATATAATGGTTTTTGTAAGGCAAAAGAATAAAGGAGCTTAAAAATGAAAAGAAATAAGAAGGCAAAAAAATGGCAATTATACACAGCGATTGGTGTTGCCAGTGCTATTGTTATCGGTGCTGCGGGGATTTTGATTTTTAGACAACCTTCCCAGTCAGCTGTCAAGGAGGAAACCTCCCATATCGTTACTGCTAAGGAAGGTTCTGTTGCTTCATCGGTTCTCTTGTCAGGTTCGGTTACAGCAAAAAATGAACAATACGTTTATTTTGATGCTAGTAAGGGAGATTTAGATGAAATTCTCGTTTCAGTCGGGGACAAGGTCGAAGAAGGGCAAGCGTTGGTCAAATACAGCAGTGCAGATGCTCAAGCTGCCTATGATGCAGCCGATCGTGCAGTTGCAAAGGCAGATCGTCATATCGAGGAGTTAAACAAAGCTCGTGAGAATGCATCAGCTACACCAGCTTCTCCACAGGTTCCAACAGAAGCTGGACTCCCAGAACAAGCGCAAGCGGCGACTTCTTCAGTATCTTCTATTGATTCTCAAATCAGTGATGCCAAGGATAACCGTGCAGATGCTGTGGCTCAGCTCAACAAGGCTCAAGCACAGCTAGATGCCGCAACTGTCCTCAGTACACTTGAAGGGACTGTAGTTGAAGTTAATCGTAATGTTTCCAAATCACCAACGGGTAACAGCCAAGTGGTAGTTCATGTTGTAAGTAATGAAAACTTGCAGGTCAAAGGGGAGTTGTCTGAATACAACCTTGCTAACCTTTCTGTTGGGCAAGAAGTTACCTTTACTTCGAAGGTTTACCAAGATAAGAGCTGGACAGGAAAAATCAGCTATATTTCTGATTATCCTAAAAACAATGGAGAAGCAGCGAATGCAGCCCTTGGAGGAAATACTGGATCTAAGTACCCTTATACTATTGATGTGACTAGCGATATCGGTGAGTTGAAACAAGGCTTCTCTGTCAGTGTGGAAGTCAAAAATAAGAGTAAGGCCATCCTTGTTCCTTTGACAAGTGTTGTTGCCGAAAATGACAAAAACTATGTCTGGATCGTTGACGACCAGAAAAAAGCGAAGAAGGTAGAAGTTACTTTGGGGAATGCGGACGCAGACAACCAAGAAATTACTTCAGGTTTGACAGACGGTGCCAAGGTCATCAGTAATCCAACATCTTCCTTGGAAGAAGGAAAAGAGGTGAAGGCTGATGAAGAAACTAATTAGTCTCAAAAATATCTGCAGGAGTTATCGAAATGGTGACCAAGAACTGCAGGTCCTTAAAAATATCAATCTAGAAGTTCATGAAGGTGAGTTTGTTGCCATTATGGGACCATCTGGTTCTGGAAAGTCTACGTTGATGAATACCATCGGAATGTTGGATACACCAACCAGTGGAGAGTACTACCTTGAAGGACAAGAAGTTGCAGGTCTGGGAGAGAAACAACTGGCCAAGGTCCGCAACCAGCAAATCGGCTTTGTCTTTCAGCAGTTCTTTCTCTTGTCCAAGCTCAATGCTCTTCAAAATGTCGAGTTGCCCTTGATTTACGCTGGAGTTTCGGCTTCTAAACGTCGGAAATTGGCTGAGGAATTTCTGGAAAAGGTTGAGCTGACGGAGCGCAGTCATCATTTGCCTTCCGAGTTATCAGGTGGTCAAAAGCAACGTGTAGCGATTGCCCGTGCCTTGGTAAACAATCCCTCTATCATCCTAGCAGACGAACCCACAGGAGCCTTGGATACCAAGACGGGAAATCAAATCATGCAACTGTTGGTGGAGCTAAACAAGGAAGGGAAAACCATTATCATGGTCACGCATGAGCCTGAGATTGCTGCCTATGCCAAACGCCAAATTGTCATTCGTGATGGGGTCATCTCGTCTGACAGTGCTCAGGTAGAAAAGGAGGAAAACTAAGATGCAGAATCTGAAATTTGCCTTTTCATCCATCATGGCCCATAAGATGCGTTCCTTCCTGACTATGATTGGGATTATCATCGGAGTTTCGTCCGTCGTCGTCATCATGGCTCTGGGAGACTCCATGTCTCGTCAGGTCAATAAAAACATGACCAAATCGCAGAAGGATATCCATGTCTTTTTCTCTCCTATCAAAAGCAAGGACGGTTCCTTCACGCAGAAACAATCCGCTTTGACAGTCAGTGGGAAAGAAGAGGATGTTCAGGTTGAACCACCAAAACCACTGGAGTCTTGGGTCAAGGAGGCTGCTAAACTTAAAGGAGTAGACAGTTACTATGTCACTAACTCGACCAACGTCACCCTATCTTATAAGGATAAGAAGGTTGAACGAGCGACTCTGACAGGTGGAAATAGCACCTACATGAACGCAGTTGAAAATGAAATCGTTGCGGGTAGAAGTCTAAGACCGCAAGACTACAAGGAATTTGCCAGTGTGATTTTGCTGGACGAAGAACTAGCCAAGAGTTTGTTTGATAGTCCCGAAGCTGCGGTTAATCAAATCATCTCTGTTAATGAATTTAGTTACCGTGTGATTGGCGTTTATACTAGCAATGAAGCTAAAACTGCTAAAGCCTTTGGGATTGGTGGTCTTCCAATTACGACTAATATCTCTCTCGCAGCCAATTTTAATACTGATGAAATCTCGAATATCGTCTTTCGTGTCAATGATACTAGTCTAACGCAGACCTTGGGACCAGAGTTGGCTCGAAAACTGACCGAGATTGCTGGTCTTCAGCAAGGAGAGTACCAAGTTGCGGACGCAACTGCCGCCTTCCAAGAAGTACAACAACTCTTTGGTTTTATGACCACCATTATCAGTGCCATCGCAGGAATCTCTCTCTTTGTCGGGGGAACCGGTGTTATGAATATCATGCTGGTTTCGGTGACAGAACGCACGCGTGAGATTGGTTTGCGGAAAGCGCTCGGAGCTACTCGGGCTAATATCTTGGTACAGTTTTTGATTGAATCCATGATCTTAACCTTGCTAGGTGGTGTCATCGGCCTTGGGATTGCTGCTGGAATGACCATGTTAGCTGGAGTATTGCTTCAAAACATGATTGCAGGTATTGAAGTTGGGGTTTCACTCCCAATCGCTCTCTTTAGCTTAGCTGTGTCAGCCAGCGTTGGGATGATCTTCGGAGTCTTGCCGGCCAATAAAGCCTCTAAGCTCGATCCAATCGAAGCCCTTCGTTATGAATAAGATATAGAACAGAAAAAACGAGATGGACGCTTGTCTATCTTGTTTTTTGTGTGGATTTTCCTATCGAAAATCACTAAAAATATGATATAATGAAGTGTTAGAAAAACAGGTTTCATTTGCCTGGAAAGGAAAAATTATGTCTGAAAAGAATTTTTATATTACAACACCGATTTACTATCCATCTGGTAAACTTCATATCGGTTCTGCCTACACAACCATCGCTTGTGATGTCCTAGCTCGCTACAAACGCCTTATGGGCTTCGATGTCTTTTATCTGACAGGTCTTGACGAGCATGGTCAGAAAATCCAGCAAAAAGCGGAAGAAGCTGGCATCACACCACAAGCCTATGTTGACGGCATGGCAGTTGGTGTCAAAGAACTCTGGAAATTACTAGATATCTCATACGATAAATTTATCCGTACAACTGATGACTATCATGAAAAAGTAGTGGCTCAGGTCTTTGAACGCTTGCTTGCTCAAGATGATATCTACTTGGGTGAATACTCTGGTTGGTATTCAGTTTCAGATGAGGAATTCTTTACAGAAAGTCAGCTTGCTGAAGTTTTCCGTGATGAAGCTGGAAATGTGACAGGCGGTATTGCTCCATCAGGTCACGAAGTGGAATGGGTTTCTGAAGAGTCTTACTTCCTTCGCCTCAGCAAATACCAAGATTGTTTGGTAGAATTTTTCAAATCGCACCCTGACTTCATCACTCCAGATGGTCGTCTTAATGAAATGTTGCGTAACTTCATCGAGCCAGGTTTGGAAGACTTAGCGGTTTCTCGTACAACCTTTACCTGGGGTGTGCCAGTCCCTTCCAATCCAAAACACGTTGTCTACGTTTGGATTGATGCCCTTCTTAACTATGCGACTGCTCTTGGTTACGGTCAAGAGGATCATGCTAACTATGATAAATTCTGGAATGGAACAGTCTTCCACATGGTCGGAAAAGACATTCTTCGTTTCCACTCCATCTACTGGCCAATCCTTCTCATGATGTTGGATATGAAATTGCCTGACCGCTTGATTGCCCATGGTTGGTTTGTCATGAAAGACGGCAAGATGTCTAAGTCTAAAGGGAATGTTGTTTACCCTGAAATGTTAGTAGAACGTTATGGACTTGATCCACTTCGTTACTACCTCATGCGTAGCCTTCCAGTCGGTTCAGACGGAACCTTTACTCCTGAGGACTACGTTGGCCGTATCAACTATGAATTAGCAAATGATCTTGGAAACCTCCTCAACCGTACGGTTTCCATGATTAACAAGTATTTTGATGGGCAAATCCCTGCCTATGTAGAAGGTGTGACAGAGTTTGATCATTCTCTTGCTCAAGTAGCTTCTGAATCAATTGCTGATTACCATACACACATGGATGCTGTTGACTATCCACGTGCTTTAGAAGCAGTATGGACTCTTATATCACGTACCAACAAATACATCGATGAGACAGCCCCATGGGTCTTGGCTAAGGATGAAGAGCACTGTGACCAATTGGCAAGTGTCATGAGCCACTTGGCAGCCAGCCTTCGTGTCGTAGCTCACATGATTGAGCCATTTATGATGGGAACTAGTCGCGCTGTATTGGCACAACTTGGCTTAGCAGAAGTTTCTAGCCTAGAAAACTTGAGCTTGGCAGATTTCCCTGCAGGTGTGACTGTTGTTGCCAAAGGAACACCAATCTTCCCACGTCTCGACATGGAAGAAGAGATTGCCTATATCAAAGAACAAATGGAAAGCACCAAACCAGCCGTCGAAAAAGAATGGAATCCAGATGAAGTTGAACTCAAACTCAACAAGGATGAAATCAAGTTCGAAGACTTTGATAAGGTCGAGATCCGTGTCGCAGAGGTCAAAGAAGTGTCTAAAGTAGAAGGTTCTGACAAGTTGCTCCAATTCCGCCTAGATGCTGGTGATGGCGAAGACCGTCAAGTCCTCTCAGGAATTGCAAAATACTATCCAAACGAACAAGAATTGGTCGGCAAGAAAGTCCAAATCGTTGCCAACCTTAAACCACGTAAAATGATGAAAAAATATGTCAGCCAAGGGATGATTCTCTCAGCTGAACATGATGGACAATTAACCCTTCTCACAGTTGATCCAGCTGTACCAAACGGAAGTGTGATTGGCTAATAGCAAAAAACCAACGTTAGACACGTTGGTTTTTCTTGTTGTTTGCGATATTTTCTAAGAAGTGGTCCATCTCCTTTTGCAACCTGAGGACAATTACTTTCTCAGGGTAGGTTTCTTGAACCCGTTGATAGCGTTCTTTAGCATTCTTTGTCCGCCCATCCCAGAGAATCCATCGGATAAAATCCCAGTCAAAGCGTTCAGGACAGCCTGCTGCCATACTTTCTCTGACCTTGCCTCGGTATTTGAGATAACGCTTAAAGGCCCTCAGTAAGCAAGTCCAAGGTGAAAAATTGAGGAAGATGATTTGGTCAGCTTCTTGCATTCTTTCCTCGTAATAGCACCAAGAGTAGTTGCCATCGATAACCCAAGCTTCATGCTTTGTGAGAAAGTTTTTCATCTCGCCCAACATCCATTCGCGGTCACTGTCTTGCCAACCAGGTTGAAATTGGAGCGTATCCATATGCAGTTTGGGGATGGAGTAGTAGTTAGATAACTTTTCTGCTAGAGTTGACTTACCAGCTCCAGAATAACCGATAATTGCGATTTTCATTTTCTACCTTTTCTGATTAGAGGACAAAAAAACAGCCTCTATGGACTGTTTCTTATTTAGCAAGTTTAGCTGAAAGACGAGCTTTATCGCGGCTTGCTTTGTTTTTATGAATCAAACCTTTAGTTTCTGCTTTGTCGATAGCTGAGCTAGCAGCACGGAAAAGTTCTTCAGAAGGGTTTGCTTCGAAAGCTTTGATAGCAGTACGCATAGCTGATTTTTGAGCTGAGTTTTTTTCGTTTTGTTTAACGTTCAATTCAGCGCGTTTGATAGCTGATTTAATGTTTGCCAATGTTCTTACCTCCATATTTACTAACTATACCATTATATATGAAAACTTAGGTTTTGACAAGGGGAAATTATTTTTTTAGGTAAATTTCATCGATTTCATGGTTTTTAGTCTTGTGGAGAATGACCTCGGCGCGATTCCTTGTTGGTTCGATATAGTTTTGTAGATTTGTGAGATTAATACTGGTCCAAACCTGGTGAGCAAAGGCTTCAACTTCTCCAATCGGCATTTGTGTAAAGCGGTGGTAGTAGCTGTTGGGATCATTTTGGGCAAAGCTGAGCAGCTTTAAGAAACGATCCAGATACCAACTTTCAATGTCCTCGACAGCAGCATCCACATAGATGGAGAAATCAAAGAAATCAGTGATGTAAAGACGCTCATTTTGAGGGTTTTGAAAGACATTAATCCCCTCGACAATGACAAAATCAGCAGCTTTGACACGTTGCTTCTCTCCAGGAACGATGTCATACACTTCATGAGAATAGACAGGAATATCGACATCTTGCCCATTCTTTAGGCGGTCAAGAAAATTCAGCAAGGCTTCCATATCATAACTTTCAGGAAAACCTTTGCGATTTAAGATATCTTGGTCCATCAAGGTTTGATTGGGATAGAGAAAACCGTCAGTTGTCACCAATTCTACAGTAGCATCTGGGAGAGTACGTGATAAAAGAATCTGAAGTAAGCGACTAGTAGTCGATTTCCCCACAGCAACACTACCAGAAACCCCAATGATAAAAGGTTGGGATTTGCTTTCGCGTTGGAGAAAAATTCCTTTTGAAAATGCCAAATCATCCTTGGTGCGCTTGTAAATATGGATAAGATGAACTAGGGGAAGATAGACATCTGTTACGTCCTGTAGACTAATCTGGTCATTGAAACTCTTGATGGATTCTAACTCTTCCTCTGTCAAGGGAGGGGTTGTTTTGCGATGTAATGATTGCCAAGTCTGGCGGCTGATTTTCTCAAAATGTAAAAATTCGTTGGTCATTTGTTTTCCCCTAGATATTTTGTTTATCATACCATAAAAAACTAAAAAGATAAAGCGGTTTCTTGATGGTAGTAAGTCAATATCGTATAATAGATGTAGATGGAGGTTGAATAATTTAATGATGAGATAGAGAATGGTTTCTGAAGACTTATCAGTTATTGAAAGTGGGCTTTTTAGTTCGCAACTTATAGGAGGTATACAATGAAAATCTTGAGATGTTACTTATTGGAACTCTGTTTTATTTTAAGTTTTGCACTACCTTTTATAAGGGATGCGAATGCGGATAATGGTAGACGCTTTGTAGAAACCTATTACGGTTTTACCTTCTTGATGGATCATCTCCTTGTAACAGTTATCTTTATCTGTTCACTCTTGATTGCTTGGCTAGTAAAAAAGCAGTGGACGAAATGGCTTGCTGCTGGTAGTTATCTATTTTTGATTTTGTGGATTGCTACAGAAGGATATCTATTCCGTATGTCACTAGAAGATTTGATACGACTTTGGACAAGTTTGGAAATCTTGACACAAACTTATCAGTTGGGTTTTTATCTAAACATCATATTGGGAATCCTGTTGATAATAAAGTATTTTAAGGTTAAGCAATAGTGATGAAAATGTGCTTGATTACAGGCGATCTGTTTTTTCCTGACTATGATAATTTGTAGTTCCCGATAGATTGTAATGTATTTCTAATAATTGAAAGAGATTGAAGAAAAGGTTTTTTGACTAGGATTCTTCAGTCTTTTTCATTTGATCATCACTTTGTAAACGATTTACAATTCAAGCCAAATTATGGTAAAATAGTTTTATGAGTAAAATGTATTATGCAGAAAATCCTGATGCTGCTCACGACATTCATGAGTTGAGAGTGGAGTTGTTGGGAGAAAACATGACCTTTTTGACGGATGCGGGTGTTTTTAGCAAGAAAATGGTTGACTTTGGGAGTCAGCTCTTGCTCAAGTATCTAGAGGTAAATGAAGGAGAGACGGTCCTTGATGTGGGTTGTGGTTATGGGCCATTGGGCTTGTCATTGGCCAAGGCTTATGGAGTTCAGGCGACCATGGTCGATATCAATAATCGTGCCTTGGACCTAGCGCGACAAAATGCTGAACGTAATAAAGTAGAAGCAACGATTTTCCAATCCAATATCTATGAACAAGTTGAAGGGAAGTTTGACCATGTTATTTCCAATCCGCCGATTCGAGCGGGCAAACAGGCTGTTCATGAGATTATCGAAAAGAGCAGAGATTTCTTGAAAGACGGAGGAGATTTAACCATCGTCATTCAGAAAAAACAAGGGGCTCCAAGTGCTAGAAATAAGATGGAAGACGTTTTTGGAAATTGTGAAATCGTAAAGAAAGATAAGGGATATTATATCCTTAGAAGTGTGAAAGAATGAGAGCAGTTGATTTAATCCAAAAGAAACGAGATGGTCAAGAACTGACTGCAAATGAAATCAAATGGCTGGTAGAAGGCTATGTGGCTGGAACTGTTCCAGACTATCAGATGTCTGCTTTTGCTATGGCTGTTTATTTTAAAGGAATGACCACACGTGAGATTTCTGATCTAACGATGAATATGGTCAAGACAGGTCAGGAGTTTGATTTGTCAGCTATTGAGGGGATTAAAGTTGATAAGCATTCGACTGGTGGTGTAGGTGATAAGGTGACCTTGATTCTGGCTCCCCTTGTTGCGAGTTTCGGTGTACCCGTTGCTAAAATGAGTGGTCGTGGTCTTGGCCATACTGGTGGGACAATTGATAAATTGGAGTCCATTAAGGGCTACCAAGTCGAGCGAAGTCAAGAGGATTTCATTCGTCAGGTACAGGATATTGGTGTATCTGTCATTGGGCAGTCCGATCAGCTGGTTAAAGCAGACAAACTTCTTTATGCCCTCCGAGATGTGACCGCAACTGTCGACACGATTCCTTTGATTGCTAGTTCGGTGATGAGCAAGAAAATTGCTGCAGGAGCGGATGCCATTTTGCTAGACGTAACGGTCGGTGAGGGTGCCTTCATGAAGACAGTCGATGAGGCGCGTGAATTGGCTCAAACCATGGTGGAACTTGGTAAGGCTGTTGGTCGAAAGACAGTAGCAGTTATTACCGATATGAGTCAGCCCTTGGGAAGAGCCATTGGCAATCGTCTTGAAATCCTTGAGGCAATCGAGATTCTCCAAGGAAAAGGCCGAGAAGATATTAGTCACTTTATCTGCGAGCTAGCTCAGATTATGCTTGGATTGGCTGATGTTGAAAAAACGATTGAGGAAATCCGTCAACACCTGGAAAATGGCCAAGCACTGGCTAAGTTTGAAGAAATGGTAGCAGCACAAGGCGCTGATTTAGAAGATCTCTATCGCCCCGTCAAAGTTGCCCATGTGGTGGAAATTCCAGCTCAAGATACGGGTGTTATTTCAGCTCTTCCTGCAATGGAATTTGGCCTCTATGCCATGAGACTAGGAGCTGGTCGTGCAGTCAAGTCTGATGACTTGGACTATGAAACAGGGATTGTTTTTGAGAAGAAGGTTGGAGACTCCGTTCAAAAAGGGGAAATTGTTGCAAAAGTTTATACAAATGGAAAAATTTCTTCTGAACTAGTTACAGAATTTCAAAAATATGTTAAAATAAATGATGGAGTGCAAAGTTTACGAGAAATTATAGAAATTATCTCATAAAACCAGGGAGAATCCGAATATGAAGTTAAATAAATATATTGATCATACGCTTTTAAAGCAAGATGCAAGTCAAGAACAAATTGATCGTTTGCTATCTGAAGCGCGTGAGTATGACTTTGCCAGCGTTTGTGTTAATCCCACATGGGTGAAACATGCGAAAACAGGGCTTGAAGGCTCAGATGTAAAAGTTTGTACAGTAGTAGGTTTTCCTTTGGGAGCAACAACTTCAGCTGTGAAAGCTTTTGAAACAAAAGAAGCTGTCCAAAATGGTGCAGATGAGATTGATATGGTTATCAATGTCGGTGCTCTCAAATCAGGCAATCTGGATTTAGTTGAATCGGACATCCGTGCTGTCGTAGAAGCAAGTGGTGACAAGTTGGTGAAGGTCATTATTGAAGCTTGCTTGTTGACAGACGATGAAAAGGTTGTGGCTTGCCAATTATCCCAGAAAGCAGGCGCTGACTTTGTCAAAACATCAACTGGATTTTCAACTGGTGGTGCCACTATTGAGGATGTTCAGTTGATGCGTAAAACAGTCGGACCAGATATGGGAGTTAAGGCAGCTGGTGGAGCTCGTTCATATGCGGATGCTGTCGCTTTTGTGGAAGCAGGTGCTACCCGTATCGGAACATCTGCTGGTGTAGCAATCTTAAAAGGAGAATTGGCAGATGGCAACTACTGAGTTGATTGAACTAGCAATTGAAACTAGCAAGAAAGCTTATGTGCCTTATTCTCACTTTCCTATCGGAGCTGTTTTAGTTGCCAAGGATGGTAGCATTTATACGGGTGTGAACATCGAGAATGCTAGTTATCCCTTGACTAATTGTGGAGAACGTACTGCTATTTTTAAAGCAGTTTCGGAGGGGCAACGGGAGTTTTCAGAATTGATTGTCTACGGACAAACTGAAAAACCTATCTCGCCATGTGGTGCTTGCCGCCAGGTCATGGTTGAATTTTTTGAACAAGATCTAAAAGTGACTTTAGTCGCTAAAGATAAATCGACGGTCGAGATGACGGTCGGGGAGTTACTTCCATACTCATTTACAGACTTAAATTAGTCTGAGTCACTCTCTGAGTGACGCGGTCCTTGTGGCCAACCAATCCATACTTGCAACATCGTTGCACATCTTATTTAGGAGGTTCAGTAATGAACAAGAAACAATGGCTAGGCCTTGGTCTAGTTGCAGTAGCAGCAGTTGGACTTGCTGCATGTGGTAACCGCTCTTCTCGTAACGCCGCTTCATCTTCATCAGAAATGAAGACCAAAGCAGCAATCGTAACAGATACTGGTGGTGTTGATGATAAATCATTTAACCAATCAGCTTGGGAAGGTTTGCAAGACTGGGGTAAAGAACACAATCTTTCTAAAGATAAAGGTTACACTTACTTCCAATCAACAAGCGAAGCAGACTATGCTAACAACTTGCAACAAGCGGCTGGAAGTTACAACCTGATCTTCGGAGTTGGTTTTGCCCTTCACAATGCAGTTGAGGAAGCAGCAAAAGACCACTCTGACCTAAACTATGTCTTGATTGATGATGTGATTGAAGGTCAAAAGAATGTTGCGAGCGTAAGATTTGCGGATAACGAAGCAGCTTACCTTGCTGGTGTTGCAGCAGCGAAAACTACGAAAACAAAACAAGTTGGTTTTGTAGGTGGTATCGAATCTGAAGTTATTTCACGTTTTGCAGCTGGATTCAAAGCTGGTGTTGAGTCAGTAGACCCATCTATCAAAGTCCAAGTTGACTACGCTGGTTCATTTGGTGATGCTGCCAAAGGTAAAACAATTGCAGCAGCTCAATACGCTGCCGGTGCGGACGTTGTCTACCAAGCAGCTGGTGGTACAGGTGCTGGTGTCTTTGCTGAAGCAAAATCATTGAACGAAAACAAAAATGAAAACGAAAAAGTTTGGGTTATCGGTGTAGACCGTGACCAAGCAGCAGAAGGTAAATACACTTCTAAAGATGGTAAAGAATCTAACTTCGTTCTTGTATCTACATTGAAACAAGTTGGTACAACTGTAAAAGATATTGCCAACAAAACAGAAAAAGGTGAATTCCCTGGTGGACAAGTGATTGTTTACTCATTGAAAGATAAAGGGGTTGAGCTAGCAGTAACAAACCTTTCAGAAGAAGGTAAAAAAGCTGTTGAAGATGCAAAAGCTAAAATCCTTGACGGAAGCGTAAAAGTTCCTGAAAAATAATGGATAAAAGTCATTTCTTAGGAAGCGGCCATTGGTCGCTTCTTTAAGAATTGAGGCAATTTTTGTCTCAATAGAGCTTGTTAATGTGATTAGCAGGTTTTATTGAAATAAAATAAACCTCTGAAAGGAAGAGCATATGGCACACGAAAATGTCATTGAGATGCGGGATATTACCAAGGTGTTTGGTGAATTTGTAGCAAACGACAAAATCAACTTGCAACTGCGAAAAGGTGAAATTCATGCACTTTTAGGAGAAAATGGAGCGGGTAAATCCACTCTGATGAATATGCTGGCAGGACTTCTTGAACCAACAAGTGGTGAAATTGTGGTGAATGGTCAGGTTGTAAAACTAGACTCACCATCTAAAGCCGCTGGTCTTGGAATTGGGATGGTTCACCAACATTTTATGTTGGTTGAAGCTTTTACAGTGGCTGAGAATATCATTTTAGGGAGTGAAATCACTAAAAATGGTGTTCTAGATATAGCTGGTGCTACTAAAGAAATCAAGGCTCTTTCTGAACGTTATGGTTTGGCAGTGGATCCTGCTGCTAAGGTGGCGGATATTTCCGTTGGAGCCCAACAACGTGTAGAAATCTTGAAAACACTCTATCGTGGTGCTGATATCCTTATCTTTGACGAACCTACAGCCGTATTGACTCCTTCAGAGATTGATGAATTGATGGCAATCATGAAAAACCTTGTCAAAGAAGGGAAGTCCATTATTTTGATTACCCACAAGTTAGATGAGATTCGTGCGGTATCGAATCGAGTGACAGTTATCCGTCGTGGGAAATCAATCCAGACAGTTGAAATCGCAGGGGCAACAAATGCGGACTTGGCAGAAATGATGGTTGGACGCTCAGTCTCCTTTAAAACGGAAAAACAAGCACCGCAACCAAAAGAAGTAGTCTTGTCTATCAAAGACTTGGTTGTTAATGAAAACCGAGGTGTACCAGCTGTGAAGAATCTTTCTTTGGATGTTCGTGCTGGTGAAATTGTTGGTATTGCAGGTATTGATGGCAATGGTCAATCTGAACTCATTCAAGCCATTACAGGCCTTCGTAAGGTTGAGTCAGGTAGCGTTGAATTAAAAGGCAAATCAATCGTGGGGATGCATCCTCGACAAATTACAGAACTAAGCGTGGGGCACGTTCCTGAGGACCGTCACCGTGATGGCTTGATTTTGGAGATGATGATTTCAGAAAATATCGCTCTTCAAACCTACTACAAAGAACCACTCAGCAAGAATGGTATCTTGAACTATGCCAATATCACTTCACATGCTAGGAAATTGATGGAAGAATTTGACGTCCGTGCTGCCAGCGAATTTGTTCCAGCAGCAGCTCTTTCAGGAGGAAATCAACAAAAAGCGATTATAGCACGTGAGATTAATCGTGATCCTGATCTCCTTATCGTCAGCCAGCCAACTCGTGGTTTGGATGTCGGTGCCATTGAATATATCCACAAACGTTTGATTGAAGAGCGTGATAACGGTAAGGCTGTCCTTGTTGTCAGCTTTGAATTGGATGAGATTTTAAATGTCTCAGACCGAATTGCTGTTATTCACGATGGTAAGATTCAAGGTATTGTATCGCCAGAAACAACTAACAAACAAGAACTTGGTGTCTTGATGGCAGGTGGAAACTTGGGAAAGGAGAAGAGTGATGTCTAAAAAATTACAACAAATTTCGGTTCCCTTGATTTCCGTATTCTTAGGAATCTTGCTCGGAGCCATTGTCATGTGGATCTTCGGCTATGATGCTATCTGGGGTTATGAGGAGTTATTCTATACAGCTTTCGGTAGCCTCCGTGGGATTGGAGAAATTTTCCGTGCCATGGGTCCTCTTGTCTTGATAGGTCTTGGTTTCGCAGTTGCCAGTCGAGCAGGTTTCTTTAACGTTGGACTTCCTGGTCAAGCACTTGCAGGCTGGATTCTCAGTGGTTGGTTTGCCTTGTCAAATCCAGATATGCCTCGTCTCGTGTTGATTCCATTAACAGTGATTATTGCTTTGATCGCAGGTGGAATTGTTGGTGCGATTCCAGGTATCCTCAGAGCCTATCTCGGTACATCAGAGGTTATCGTGACCATCATGATGAACTACATTGTATTGTATGTGGGAAATGCCTTTATTCATGCCTTTCCTAAAGATATTATGCAAAGTACAGATTCAACGATTCGTGTTAGTGCCAACGCTACATACCAGACACTATGGTTATCAGAGTTGACTGGAAATTCCCGTATGAATATCGGAATCTTCTTTGCAATCATTGCTGTTGGCGTGATTTGGTTCTTGCTCAAGAAAACGACTCTCGGTTTTGAAATTCGTGCAGTTGGTCTTAACCCCCATGCCTCAGAGTACGCTGGTATTTCAGCAAAACGTACAATCATTCTATCAATGATTATCTCTGGTGCTCTGGCTGGTCTTGGTGGAGCTGTCGAAGGTCTTGGAACCTTCCAAAACGTTTACGTTCAGGGATCATCATTGGCTATCGGATTTAACGGGATGGCAGTTAGTTTGCTTGCTGGAAATTCACCAATTGGAATTCTCTTTGCAGCCTTCTTATTTGGTGTTCTACAAGTTGGTGCACCGGGTATGAACGCAGCGCAAGTTCCGTCTGAGCTTGTTAGCATTGTAACAGCGTCTATTATCTTCTTTGTCAGCGTTCACTATATTATCGAACGCTTTGTCAAACCTAAAAAACAAGTTAAAGGAGGTAAGTAAGGATGTCTATTACAACATTACTCACCCTCTTGGTCTCTTCTATGCTGATTTACTCAGCACCACTTATTTTTACGAGTATCGGAGGAGTTTTCTCTGAACGTGGTGGTGTCGTTAACGTCGGTCTTGAAGGAATTATGGTTATGGGAGCCTTTTCTGGGGTTGTCTTTAACCTTGAATTTGCAGAACAACTTGGAGCAGCTACTCCTTGGATTTCCTTGTTAGTTGCTGGTATCGTGGGAGCTATTTTCTCCCTCATCCATGCAGTAGCTACAGTTCATTTCCGTGCGGACCATGTTGTCAGTGGTACAGTATTGAACTTGATGGCTCCTGCCCTAGCAGTTTTCTTGGTTAAAGTTCTTTATAACAAAGGACAAACGGATAACTTAAGCCAGACTTTTGGACGTTTTGATTTCCCAGTTTTAGCAAATATCCCAGTGATTGGTGATATCTTCTTCAAATCAACCAGTTTGCTAGGTTATATCGCGATTGCCTTCTCTTTCCTTGCATGGTTTATTCTCTTTAAGACACGTTTTGGTCTTCGTCTTCGCTCTGTTGGTGAACACCCTCAGGCAGCGGATACCTTGGGGATCAATGTCTACAAGATGCGATATCTTGGGGTTGTTATTTCAGGTTTCCTTGGTGGAATTGGGGGAGCGATTTATGCTCAATCAATCTCAGTTAACTTCTCAGTGACAACTATTGTCGGTCCTGGATTTATCGCTCTTGCGGCAATGATCTTTGGTAAATGGAACCCAATTGGTGCTATGCTTTCTAGTCTTTTCTTTGGACTTTCACAAAGTTTGGCAGTTATTGGTTCTCAATTACCTTTCCTACAAGGAGTGCCAGCGGTTTACCTTCAAATCGCGCCTTATGTCTTGACCATTCTTGTCTTAGCAGCCTTCTTTGGAAAAGCAGTTGCACCTAAGGCAGACGGTATCAACTACATCAAGTCAAAATAAGCATACAAAAAAACGTCAGTTTCAAACTGGCGTTTTATTTTTTTGGATTTTGATGGGTTAGGTTCAATCCCCAAGGAACGAGATTTTCAGATTTATTTTTGATGCGTGCGATATTATCCTTGTGACGAATGATAATCAAGCTAGCAAGTGCTAGGATAATCAAAATGAAGAGAGGGTCATAGTTGCTCAGGATAAATCCAAATAGTGGAAATAGGAGAACTCCGATAACGGCTGCGATAGAAGCAGTAACGCTAGACAGTGAAATCATACTACCTAGATAGAGGCTTCCAAAGAATACGATTGCTAGATAGAGACAGAAAACAGGCGCAAATCCGAAAATCACTCCAGCACTGGTTGCGACAGCCTTACCACCTTTAAATCCTGCAAAGATAGGAAAGGTATGTCCAATTACGGCCAAAAGACCAAAGACGAGAGGTGATACACCTTGTAGGTGGAAAAGGATTGGAAGGAGAGTGGCTAAGGTTCCTTTAAAGAAGTCAATCACAAAGGTTGCCATACCCGCTTTTTTACCCAAAATTCGGAAAGTATTGGTTGTTCCGGTGTTTCCAGAACCATGTTCACGCAGATTTGTTTGAAAGAAGATTTGTCCAATCCAAAGACCAGATGGAATCGAACCTAGCAGATAAGCTAAAATTAATAATACAAATGTCATCATAGACCTATTATACCATGAAATGGTATAGAAAGTCAGAGAATATCCTGTGAAATTGTGACAGCTGAAAGGGAAAAGCTTTGCAAAATCGCTAGAAAACCTGTAAAATAGAAAAGATGAACAAATAGGAGGTTCCTTGTGTCAAAAAAGGAAATCAATATTAATAACTACAATGATGACGCCATTCAGGTGCTAGAAGGGTTGGATGCGGTCCGTAAACGTCCGGGGATGTATATTGGATCGACTGACGGTGCTGGTCTCCATCACCTAGTCTGGGAAATTGTGGATAATGCAGTCGATGAAGCCTTGTCTGGATTTGGTGACCGCATTGATGTGACCATCAATAAGGACGGCAGTCTAACTGTTCAAGACCATGGTCGTGGGATGCCAACCGGGATGCACGCCATGGGAATTCCAACTGTTGAAGTTATCTTTACCATTCTCCACGCTGGAGGAAAATTCGGTCAAGGTGGTTATAAGACATCAGGTGGTCTCCACGGAGTGGGATCTTCAGTCGTTAATGCCCTTTCTAGTTGGCTAGAAGTTGAAATTACTCGTGACGGTACAGTCTACAAGCAACGTTTTGAAAATGGTGGAAAACCTGTTACAACCTTGAAGAAAATTGGTACAGCACCCAAGTCTAAGACAGGTACCAAGGTTACCTTCATGCCTGACGCGACGATTTTTTCTACGACTGACTTCAAGTACAATACCATTTCAGAACGACTCAATGAGTCAGCCTTTCTTTTAAAAAATGTTACCTTGTCTTTGACAGATAAGCGAACAGATGAAGCAATCGAATTCCATTATGAGAACGGGGTACAGGACTTTGTTTCTTACCTCAATGAAGACAAGGAAATCTTGACGCCAGTCCTATACTTTGAAGGCGAAGACAATGGTTTCCAAGTGGAAGTTGCCCTCCAGTACAATGATGGATTTTCAGATAACATTCTATCCTTTGTCAATAACGTTCGTACGAAAGATGGTGGAACGCACGAGACAGGACTCAAGTCAGCCATTACCAAGGTTATGAATGACTACGCGCGTAAGACTGGGCTCCTCAAGGAAAAAGATAAAAACCTAGAAGGTTCAGATTATCGTGAGGGACTAGCTGCCGTTCTTTCTATTCTGGTTCCTGAAGAGCACCTTCAGTTTGAAGGACAGACCAAGGACAAACTTGGAAGTCCACTAGCTCGTCCAGTTGTAGACGGGATTGTGGCTGATAAGTTAACCTTCTTCCTCATGGAAAATGGAGAACTTGCTTCCAATCTTATTCGCAAGGCTATCAAGGCTCGTGACGCTCGTGAAGCAGCACGAAAGGCTCGTGATGAGAGCCGAAATGGCAAGAAAAACAAGAAAGACAAGGGCTTACTTTCTGGGAAATTAACCCCAGCCCAGTCTAAAAATCCTGCTAAGAATGAACTCTATCTGGTCGAGGGAGACTCTGCCGGTGGTTCTGCCAAACAAGGCCGTGACCGTAAGTTCCAGGCTATCCTACCTCTTCGTGGTAAGGTCATCAATACAGCCAAGGCCAAGATGGCGGATATCCTCAAAAATGAAGAAATCAATACCATGATTTATACCATTGGTGCGGGTGTGGGAGCAGACTTCTCCCTTGAAGATGCCAACTATGACAAGATCATTATCATGACCGATGCGGATACTGACGGTGCTCATATCCAAACCTTGCTCTTAACCTTTTTCTACCGCTACATGCGTCCGCTAGTCGAGGCAGGACATGTCTATATCGCCCTTCCGCCTCTTTACAAGATGTCCAAAGGAAAAGGCAAGAAGGAAGAAGTGGCCTATGCTTGGACGGACGGAGAGCTAGAAGAACTCCGCAAGCAATTCGGCAAAGGAGCTACCCTTCAACGCTACAAGGGACTTGGTGAAATGAATGCGGACCAACTCTGGGAAACAACCATGAATCCAGAAACTCGAACTCTCATTCGTGTCACAATCGAAGATTTAGCACGCGCCGAACGTCGCGTCAATGTCCTCATGGGAGATAAGGTCGAACCACGCCGTAAATGGATTGAGGATAACGTGAAGTTTACACTGGAAGAAGCGACAGTGTTTTGAAATAATGAAAATGAAATTATGAGTTATACAAGATATACAGATCAAGAATTTAAAGAACTAGCTAATGATGGACAAATTAATATCATGGCTCTCTTTGGAAATGGTGTAGATATTCAGTTAATGGAATATCTTAAATCTCCGTACAGAACTTCTTATCAAAATTTTTATAATTATCTCTGCCATAAGAATTTTGATAAAGATAACATGATCTATAAAAAAATGACTGAGGATAAGAAAGATAATGAAAAGAATCCCAATATCAAGCAAAATTGGAGTGACTTTGAGAATAGTTTAATTGAGATTTTTAATCAACCTGGCTGGCTGGACATAGAGAAATTGACTAAAGATTTCAATAAATTTCAAATCGAGTTCTCAAATTTTTTAAATGAAATAATTACTCCTGATATGCTTGCTGATTTAGGGAGTGATAGCACAGATAAACGAATTGCTCTCACTTCTTTTACCCGTTTTTTAGGTGATTTAGATTGGATTAATTTCAATAAATTGGCTTTTCCAAGGAAAACCAAACTTTATTCTTTATTTAACTGGGAAATTTTAAATTTCAACTATACTTCCATGTTGGATAATATCTTATTGCTAGATAAACAACAATTTGATCCCCATCCGTATAGGGATGCTGATAGACAAATCAAATTTTATCCAAATCCTGAAAATAGACACTGTAAGTTAGAAAAAATTGTTGATCATGGAGAATTGAAAGATGTATATGTAGTTGATTCGTATTTAAATAAAGATACTAATCACTCCAGTTATTTAATTACCAATATCTCCCATCCTCATGGTTATCAGAATGTCCCAAAATCAATGTTGTTCGGCTTTGACAATGATAATCAAATAACTAATGAAAATAAAAGGTATTTAGCTAAAAATTTTCTAAAGCCCTATTGGGCTCAGAATGACAGAAGATATAAATCGTACTTTAATGATACTGATTTATTTATATTATATGGTTTATCAATCGGTAATAGTGACTTTTGGTGGTGGAATAATATCCTCAATTCTATATTAAAGACCGATGCAGAAATGATAATTTATAATTACAATAGTACTAAAGAATCTGATGAAGATACAATTAATCGATTTATTGATGCCGCCAAAAAAGAACAACTCACTGCTGAGGAAATAGAAAAAATTCATAAAAAGATTGCAGTAGTTCAGTATGACTCTAAATCAAAACTCCATGCGTTCAAATTAGATCATTTTGATTAAATTTACCTCCTTTTCCTAAAACAAAATATTTCACATAAAGAATTTCTTATACGGAAGGCAACAATTGAGTATGGAATTTTTTAAAGAATGTGATAATGAAATAATTCTAGTAAATAACTCGCTTTATAAACATGTTCTTTACAACACTCAAAAAATTAATAACTAATAAGGAACCACATGAGAACTGACCAGGAAATGCTTGACCTGATTTTACAAATAGCTAAAAAGTTACAGGTTGATGCTGTGGCCCTATCGGGTTCGCGTACAAACCCCAATGCCCCAACAGATGAATTTCAAGACTATGATGTTGTTTATGTCGTGGACGACTTAGATAATTTGACGAGTGACCTTGCTTGGTTAGACCAGTTTGGCACACGTATCATTGAGCAACATAATCTCCTAGGCAACCGTCGCCTCTATCTCATGCTATTTGAAGATGGCAATCGGATTGATTTAACCCTCTGCCTTAAAGACCAAATTCAAGAGTGGGTGGATAGTGAGGCTGGGTTCACCGTTTTAGAAGATAAGAAGGGTTTGTTTGAAGCGTATCTGCCTAATCCTAAGCACTACTGGACTGCTCCGCCCTCCAAAGAGGAATTTACAGCATCCTGCAATGAATTTTGGTGGGTGTCAGCCTACGTGGTCAAAGGAATTTGTCGTAAGCAAGTCATCTATGCGACAGACCATCTCTACGGTATTTGTCAGCAAGAACTCTTGAAAGTCTTGGCCTGGCAGGTCGCAATAGATAGAGGAGTAATCGACATCGGTAAGAACTACAAGTACCTCTATAACTACTTGCCTTCTGAGAAGGAGAAGGAATTCTCAAATCTGCTTGATTTCTCGAGTTTAGACAAAATTACTCAGTCTTTATTGGCTACGATGCAACTTTTTCACCAAGAAGCTCAAAGGCTTGCCCAAATGATGGGCTTTGACTACGATAAGGAAGTAGCTGAGAAGATGATTCAGTATGCTGAGGAAAAACTTCAAAACACTAATTAAATAAAGAACATAATTCATAACTTTAAACTACAGAAAGGATAGTTTAGTTATATAAAATAACTTAACACCTTTGTCTATAAAAAAACTACTCTATATTATTTGAAAGGAGTTGAACACGCCCTAAATGCTGTGTGAAAAAGATAAATTCTCTTGTGAGCATCGCTCACTGCAATAATTTCCTATTTTCACTTTGCATTTTACGGGCTTTGTATCCTATATGAGTAATATCCAAAACATGTCCCTCGAGGACATCATGGGAGAGCGCTTTGGTCGCTACTCCAAATACATCATTCAAGACCGGGCTTTGCCAGATATTCGTGATGGCTTGAAGCCGGTTCAGCGCCGTATTCTTTATTCTATGAATAAGGATGGAAATACCTTTGACAAGAGCTACCGCAAGTCGGCCAAGTCTGTCGGGAACATCATGGGGAATTTCCACCCACACGGTGATTCTTCCATCTATGATGCCATGGTTCGTATGTCACAGGACTGGAAGAACCGTGAAATTCTAGTTGAAATGCACGGTAATAACGGTTCCATGGACGGGGATCCACCTGCGGCTATGCGTTATACAGAGGCTCGTTTGTCTGAGATTGCTGGTTATCTTCTTCAAGATATCGAGAAAAAGACAGTTCCCTTTGCTTGGAACTTTGACGATACCGAGAAAGAGCCGACGGTTTTGCCAGCAGCCTTTCCAAACCTCTTGGTCAATGGTTCGACTGGGATTTCGGCTGGTTACGCTACAGACATTCCACCGCATAATTTAGCTGAGGTTATTGATGCGACGGTTTACATGATTGACCACCCAACAGCCAAGGTGGACAAACTCATGGAATTCTTGCCTGGTCCAGACTTCCCTACAGGGGCTATCATCCAAGGGCGTGACGAAATCAAGAAGGCCTATGAAACTGGGAAAGGGCGCGTGGTTGTTCGTTCTAAGACGGAGATTGAAAAGCTAAAAGGCGGTAAGGAACAAATCGTTATCACTGAAATTCCTTATGAAATCAATAAGGCTAATCTAGTCAAGAAAATCGATGATGTTCGTGTCAATAACAAGGTAGCTGGGATTGCCGAGGTTCGTGATGAGTCTGACCGTGACGGTCTTCGTATCGCTATTGAACTTAAAAAAGACGCGAATACCGAGCTTGTACTCAACTATCTCTTCAAATACACCGACTTGCAAATCAATTACAACTTCAACATGGTAGCGATTGATAATTTCACGCCTCGTCAGGTTGGGATTGTTCCAATCTTGTCTAGCTACATCGCCCACCGTCGTGAAGTGATTTTGGCACGTTCACGCTTTGACAAGGAAAAGGCTGAGAAACGTCTCCATATCGTTGAAGGTTTGATTCGCGTGATTTCGATTTTGGACGAAGTCATTGCCCTTATCCGTGCTTCTGAGAATAAGGCTGACGCCAAGGAAAACCTCAAGGTCAGCTATGATTTTACAGAAGAGCAGGCTGAAGCTATCGTGACCTTACAACTTTACCGTTTGACCAATACAGACGTGGTTGTCTTGCAGGAAGAAGAAGCAGAACTTCGTGAAAATATTGCCATGCTTGCTGCTATCATCGGTGATGAACGGACTATGTATAATCTCATGAAGAAAGAGCTTCGTGAGGTCAAGAAGAAATTTGCGACTCCACGTTTGAGTACTTTAGAAGATACTGCAAAAGTAATTGAGATTGATACAGCCAGCCTCATCGCAGAAGAAGATACTTATGTCAGCGTGACTAAGGCAGGCTATATCAAGCGTACTAGCCCACGTTCCTTTGCGGCATCCACTCTGGAAGAAATTGGCAAGCGTGATGATGATCGTTTGATCTTTGTTCAATCTGCCAAGACAACCCAGCACCTCTTGATGTTTACAACTCTTGGGAATGTCATTTATCGACCAATCCATGAATTAGCAGATATTCGTTGGAAGGATATCGGAGAGCATCTGAGCCAAACGATTACAAACTTTGAAACTAACGAAGAAATTCTCTATGCAGAAGTAGTGGATCAGTTTGATGATGCGACAACCTACTTTGCAGCAACTCGCCTTGGTCAAATCAAACGCGTAGAACGCAAAGAATTCTCTCCATGGCGGACCTACAAGTCTAAGTCTGTTAAGTATGCTAAGTTCAAGGACGAGACAGACCAGATTGTAGCAGTAGCACCAATCAAACTGGATGATGTTCTCTTGATTAGTCAAAATGGTTATGCCCTTCGTTTCAATATCGAAGAGGTTCCCGTTGTCGGTGCCAAGGCTGCAGGTGTCAAGGCTATGAACCTGAAAGAAGATGATGCGCTTCAGTCTGCCTTTATCTGTAACACCTCATCCTTCTACCTTTTGACCCAACGTGGAAGCTTGAAACGTGTTTCCATTGAGGAAATTCCAGCGACCAGCCGTGCTAAACGAGGCCTACAAGTCTTGCGTGAGTTGAAAAACAAACCGCACCGAGTCTTCTTGGCTGGAGCAGTGGTAGAGCAAGGTTTCGTTGGTGATCTTTTTAGTACAGAAGTAGAAGAAAACGACCAAACGTTACTTGTTCAATCTAACAAGGGAACAATCTATGAGAGTCGATTGCAGGACCTCAACTTGTCAGAACGTACTAGCAATGGAAGCTTTATTTCAGACACGATTTCAGATGAGGAAGTTTTCGATGCTTACCTCAAAGAAGTCTTTAAAGAGGATAAAGCGAGTTCGTAAAAAGAATCAGTCCAGAGGGCTGATTTCTTTATGTTGAAAAAATTTTCAGAAAATTACAAATAATACTTGAAATTTTACTAGAAAAGTGTAGAATAGAACACATAGTTTGAATAGTATAAAGGAGAAACACATGACAGTTGCAATTGATTGGGAAAATCTTGGTTTTGCTTATATGAAATTACCTTACCGTTATATCACTCACTACAAAGATGGTCAATGGGATCAAGGAGAATTAACAGAGGATGCAACCTTGCATATTTCAGAGTCTTCTCCAAGTCTCCACTATGGACAGCAAGCATTTGAGGGATTGAAAGCCTATCGTACCAAGGACGGCAGTGTTCAATTGTTCCGTCCTGACGAAAATGCCAAGCGTTTGCAACGTACTTGTGACCGTCTTTTGATGCCACAAGTTCCGACAGAAATGTTTGTAGAAGCTTGTAAAGCAGTTGTGCGTGCAAATGAAGAATACGTCCCACCATATGGAACAGGTGGAACCCTTTATCTTCGTCCGCTGTTGATTGGTGTTGGGGATATTATTGGGGTAAAACCAGCAGAAGAATATATTTTTACCATCTTTGCTATGCCAGTAGGTAACTATTTTAAAGGTGGTTTAGTCCCAACCAACTTCTTGATTCAGGATGAATACGACCGTGCAGCTCCAAATGGTACGGGTGCGGCTAAGGTTGGAGGTAACTATGCTGCTAGCCTCCTCCCAGGTAAAATGGCTAAGTCACGCCAATTTTCAGATGTTATCTACTTAGACCCATCTACACATACAAAGATTGAAGAAGTCGGATCAGCTAACTTCTTTGGAATCACGGCAGACAATGAATTTGTTACGCCATTGAGTCCATCCATCTTGCCATCTATTACCAAGTATTCTTTGCTTTATTTGGCAGAACACCGCTTGGGCTTGACTCCGATTGAAGGTGATGTCCCAATCGATAACTTGGATCGTTTTGTAGAGGCAGGTGCTTGTGGAACAGCAGCAGTTATTTCTCCAATTGGAGGCATCCAACATGGCGATGATTTCCATGTTTTCTATAGTGAAACAGAAGTAGGTCCTGTGACACGTAAACTTTATGATGAATTGACTGGTATCCAATTTGGTGATGTAGAAGCGCCTGAAGGATGGATTGTCAAAGTGGATTAAAAGACACGAAGCAAAGAGAAACTCCATAGCAGTTGTAAGGACTGAAATGGAGTTTTTTCTTGCTAGTTTGAGCATTTTCTTGTACAATAGAAAAAGTGAAAAGAGGTACAGTATGAGTAAAAAAGATAAGAAAATTGAAATCCAATTAACCGATGCAAAAGTGACTGTTGGAAAAGACAGTTATGAAGGATACGTTTTGACGATCGGGAAAAAGGTTATTGGGGAAATTGCCGAATTAGATAGCCAATTTGCCATCATAAAGAATGGAAATGTCGATAGTTTTTATAAAAAACTTGAAAAAGCTGTGGAAATTTTGATTGAAAACTATAATTTGACAAAATAATACTTGTTTTATTGAAAATTTCATGATATAATAGTTCTCGTTAAACATTGGAGAGATAGCGAAGAGGCTAAACGCGGCGGACTGTAAATCCGCTCCTTCGGGTTCGGGGGTTCGAATCCCTCTCTCTCCATTCATCAATGGGGTATAGCCAAGCGGTAAGGCAAGGGACTTTGACTCCCTCATGCGTTGGTTCGAATCCAGCTACCCCAGTTCTTAGGTAATAAATTCAAGATAAAAAGAAAAATATCTTAGGGTATTTTATTTTTATAATTGAAAGACGTGAACGATATGAACATGTCTTTGCGGGTGCTTAGGAAAAAAATTATAAGTATGTCAAGTTTGGAAAAACTTGATTGTTGGAGGATTTTTTAGATGAACGAATTTGAAGATTTGCTAAATAGCGTTAGCCAAGTTGAGCCTGGTGATGTTGTTAGTGCTGAAGTATTGACAGTTGATGCGACTCAAGCTAACGTTGCAATCTCTGGGACTGGTGTTGAAGGTGTCTTGACTCTTCGCGAATTGACAAACGATCGCGATGCAGATATCAATGACTTTGTGAAAGTAGGAGAAGTATTGGATGTTCTTGTACTTCGTCAAGTAGTTGGTAAAGATACTGATACAGTTACATACCTTGTATCTAAAAAACGCCTTGAAGCTCGCAAAGCATGGGACAAACTTGTAGGACGCGAAGAAGAAGTTGTTACTGTTAAAGGAACTCGTGCCGTTAAAGGTGGACTTTCAGTAGAATTTGAAGGTGTTCGTGGATTCATCCCAGCTTCAATGTTGGATACTCGTTTTGTACGTAACACTGAGCGTTTTGTAGGTCAAGAATTTGATGCTAAAATCAAGGAAGTTGATCCTAAAGAAAACCGCTTCATCCTTTCACGTCGTGAAGTTGTTGAAGCAGCTACTGCAGCAGCTCGTGCTGAAGTATTCGGTAAATTGTCTGTTGGTGATGTAGTAACTGGTAAAGTTGCTCGTATCACTAGCTTTGGTGCTTTCATCGACCTTGGTGGTGTTGACGGATTGGTTCACTTGACTGAATTGTCACACGAACGTAACGTATCACCTAAATCTGTTGTAACTGTTGGTGAAGAAATTGAAGTGAAGATCCTTGATCTTAACGAAGAAGAAGGTCGCGTATCACTTTCACTTAAAGCAACAACACCTGGACCATGGGATGGCGTTGAGCAAAAATTGGCTAAAGGTGATGTAGTAGAAGGAACAGTTAAACGTTTGACTGACTTCGGTGCATTTGTTGAAGTATTGCCAGGTATCGATGGACTTGTTCACGTATCACAAATTTCACACAAACGTATCGAAAATCCAAAAGAAGCTCTGACTGTTGGTCAAGAAGTTACTGTTAAAGTCCTTGATGTTAACGCTGATGCAGAACGTGTATCACTTTCTATCAAAGCTCTTGAAGAACGTCCAGCTCAAGAAGAAGGACAAAAAGAAGAAAAACGTGCTGCTCGTCCACGTCGTCCAAAACGTCAAGAAAAACGTGATTTCGAACTTCCAGAAACACAAACAGGATTCTCAATGGCTGACTTGTTCGGTGATATCGAACTTTAATCAATTGATAATCACAAAATCCTTTGTTTAAAACAAGGGATTTTTCTTTTGTCTCTTTCCCATTTTTGATATAATAGTTCTATGTTAGATTCAGAAAAACAATCACAATATCAATTGTTAAATGAGGAACTTTCTTATTTACTTGAAGGTGAGAGCAATGTTCTTGCCAATCTTTCGAATGCTAGTGCCCTACTAAAATCTCGCTTTCCCAATACTGTATTTGCAGGTTTTTATCTGTTTGATGGTAACGAGTTGGTTTTAGGGCCTTTTCAGGGTGGTGTTTCTTGTATTCGCATTCCGCTTGGAAAAGGAGTGTGTGGAGAAGCTGCTGAGTTTCAAGAGACTGTTTTAGTTGGCGATGTGAGCACCTATCCAAACTACATTTCTTGTGATAGTATGGCCAAGAGTGAAATCGTGGTTCCCTTGCTCAAGAATGGTCAATTGCTGGGTGTCTTAGATCTGGATTCTTCACTTATTGATGATTACAATGCCATTGACCGTGATTACTTGGAACAATTTGTCGCTATTTTGCTTGAGAAGACAGAATGGGACTTTACGATGTTTGAGGAGAAAGCCTAATGTATCAAGCACTTTATCGAAAATATAGAAGCCAGACTTTTTCACAACTGGTAGGTCAAGAGGTTGTGGCTAAAACCCTAAAACAAGCGGTCGAGCAGGAAAAGATTAGTCATGCTTATCTTTTTTCAGGCCCTCGTGGGACTGGGAAGACCAGTGTAGCCAAGATTTTTGCCAAGGCCATGAACTGTCCGAACCAAGTGGATGGAGAACCGTGTAATAACTGCTATATCTGCCAAGCAGTGACAGAAGGTAGCCTAGAAGATGTTATCGAAATGGATGCGGCTTCGAATAATGGAGTCGATGAAATCCGTGAAATTCGTGATAAATCCACCTATGCTCCTAGTTTGGCACGTTATAAGGTCTATATCATAGACGAGGTTCATATGCTATCTACAGGAGCTTTTAATGCGCTTTTGAAGACGCTAGAAGAACCAACTCAAAATGTTGTCTTTATCTTGGCGACCACCGAATTGCACAAGATTCCAGCAACTATTTTATCGCGTGTCCAACGTTTTGAGTTTAAGTCGATTCGAACGCAAGATATCACGGCACATATTCATCATATTTTAGAAAAAGAAAATATCAGTTCTGAACCAGATGCTGTAGAAATCATTGCCAGACGAGCTGAAGGTGGAATGCGGGATGCCTTGTCTATTTTGGACCAAGCTTTGAGTTTGACACAGGGAAATGAGCTCACGACTGCTATCTCTGAGGAAATTACAGGCACCATTAGTCTATCAGCACTTGATGACTATGTAGCTGCCTTGTTTCAGCAGGATGTTCCAAAAGCGCTTGATTCTTTGAATCTTTTGTTTGAAAATGGTAAGAGCATGACTCGTTTTGTGACGGATCTCTTGCAGTATTTGCGTGATCTACTAGTTGTTCAGACAGGTGGCGAAAATACTCATCACAGTCCAGTTTTTATGGACAATCTAGCTCTTTCTCAGGAAAGTCTCTTTGAAATGATTCGAATAGCGACTGTGAGCTTGGCGGATATGAAAGCTAGCCTGCAACCTAAGATTTATGCTGAGATGATGACCATTCGTTTAGCGGAGATTAAGCCTGAACCAATGCTTTCAGAAGCTGTCGAAGGTGAGATTTCTGCACTGAGACAGGAAATCGCTCGTCTTAAACAAGAACTTGCCAATGTTGGAACAGCTCCTAAACAAGTGGCGCCAGTCCCTAGCCGTCCAGCCACTTCTAAGACTGTCTATCGAGTAGACCGTAATAAGGTTCAGGCTATCCTACAAGAAGCTGTTGAAAATCCTGAATTGGCACGGCAAAACTTGATTCGCCTCCAGAATGCATGGGGAGAAGTGATCGAAAGCTTAGCTGGTCCTGATAAGGCTCTGCTTGTTGGTTCTCAACCAGTTGCAGCCAACGAACACCATGCTATTTTAGCTTTTGAATCTAATTTCAATGCAGGCCAAACCATGAAACGGGATAACCTCAATACCATGTTTGGCAATATTCTTAGCCAAGCGGCTGGATTTTCACCTGAAATCCTGGCAATTTCCCTAGAGGAATGGAAAGAGGTTCGTGCAGCATTTTCATCTAAAAATAAGTCTTCTCAAGCAGATCAAGAGGTAGAAGAAGAAAGTCTGATTCCAGAGGGATTCGAATTTCTGGCTGATAAAGTCATGGTCGAAGAAGACTAAAAGTGGATTTCATGGTACAATAATCCTATGACTAGACAACAATTTATCGTGATAGCACTATTTACTGCTGCTGAGACTTATTTTTTCAATGAAGCTTGGATGACGGGTCGCTATTTTATGGCAGTCTTTTGGGCCATTCTACTTTTTCGAAATTTTAGGTTAAGTTATGTAATGGGGAAAATAGTAGATGCCATTGATCAGCACCTAAACCGCAAGGATTAGTCACTAGCTTCTAAACAAAATCAAAGCCTTTTAGGCTTTTTTTTGTTATACTAGTAGAGTATATTTATGGACCTTTTCTTGTATTTTTTAGAGAAATGTAAGTGATTTCTTTAAGGATAAAGGAAGTAGGCCAGAAAAAGAAAGGAACTATCATGTCAGTATTAGAGATCAAAGATCTTCACGTTGAAATTGAAGGAAAAGAAATTTTGAAAGGAGTCAATCTGACTCTGAAAACAGGAGAAATCGCAGCTATCATGGGACCAAATGGTACTGGTAAATCAACTCTTTCTGCAGCTATCATGGGGAACCCTAACTATGAGGTTACAAAAGGGGAGGTCTTGTTTGATGGTGTAAACATCCTTGAGTTGGAAGTGGACGAACGTGCGCGTATGGGACTTTTCCTTGCTATGCAGTACCCATCAGAAATTCCTGGAATCACCAATGCAGAGTTTCTTCGTGCAGCCATGAATGCTGGTAAAGAAGATGATGAAAAGATTTCAGTTCGTGAGTTTATCACTAAACTAGACGAGAAAATGGAATTGCTCAACATGAAAGAAGAAATGGCAGAGCGTTACCTCAACGAAGGTTTCTCTGGTGGTGAGAAAAAACGTAATGAAATTCTTCAGCTTTTGATGTTGGAACCAACTTTTGCCCTTTTGGATGAGATTGACTCAGGTCTTGATATTGACGCCCTTAAAGTTGTATCTAAAGGTGTCAATGCCATGCGTGGTGAAGGTTTTGGTGCTATGATTATCACTCACTACCAACGTCTCTTGAACTACATCACACCAGACGTGGTCCACGTGATGATGGAAGGTCGTGTTGTCCTTTCTGGTGGTCCAGAATTGGCTGCCCGTTTGGAACGTGAAGGATACGCAAAACTAGCTGAAGAACTTGGCTACGACTACAAGGAAGAATTGTAATTCCCTCGTATCTTTTAGGAGAAGTAAATGACTAAAGAGAATATTAAACTTTTTTCAGAAATGCACGCTGAACCAAGCTGGTTGGCTGACCTCCGTCAAAAAGCTTTTGATAAGATTGAGAGTTTGGAATTACCAGTCATTGAGCGTGTCAAATTTCATCGTTGGAATCTGGGAGATGGTACCATCACAGAAAGTGAACCTTCAGCAAATGTTCCTGACTTCACGGCTCTAGATAATCACTTGAAGTTAGTGCAAGTAGGAACGCAAACTGTTTTTGAACAAACTCCAGTTGCGTTAGCTGAACAAGGTGTTGTCTTTACAGACTTTCACTCAGCTTTAGAAGAAATTCCAGAGCTTATTGAGGAATTCTTCATGTCATCAGTTAAGTATGATGACGACAAGTTGGCAGCCTACCATACAGCTTACTTTAACAGTGGTGCTGTTCTCTACATTCCTGATAATGTTGAGATTACAGAGCCAATCGAAGGAATTTTCTACCAAGACAGTGATAGCGATGTGCCATTTAACAAGCATATTATGATTATCGCTGGTAAAAATTCTAAGATTAGTTATCTTGAACGTTTAGAGTCTCGTGACGAAGGTAGTGCCAAGGCAACTGCTAATATCACGGTCGAAGTGATTGCTCGTTCTGGTGCGCAAGTGAAATTTGCAGCTATTGACCGTTTAGGTGAAAATGTCACTGCCTATATTAGCCGTCGTGGTAAACTAGGAAACGATGCAAGCATTGACTGGGCAATCGGTGTCATGAACGAAGGAAATGTCGTTGCGGACTTTGATAGTGACTTGATTGGAAATGGTAGCCATGCTGACCTGAAAGTCGTAGCTCTTTCAAGTGGCCGTCAGGTGCAAGGGATTGACACTCGAGTGACTAACTATGGTTGCAACTCAATCGGAAATATCCTCCAACATGGGGTTATCCTTGAAAAAGCTACCTTGACCTTCAATGGTATTGGCCACATTATCAAGGGTGCTAAGGGAGCAGATGCGCAGCAAGAGAGTCGTGTTCTCATGCTTTCAGACCAAGCACGTTCAGATGCCAACCCAATTCTTTTGATTGATGAAAATGACGTAACTGCAGGTCACGCGGCTTCTATCGGTCAGGTGGATCCAGAAGATATGTACTACCTCATGAGCCGTGGCTTGGATAAGGCGACTGCTGAGCGTTTGGTTGTTCGTGGTTTCCTTGGCTCCGTAATTGTTGAGATTCCAGTCAAAGAAGTTCGTGATGAAATGATTGCAACTATCGAAGAAAAATTGTCAAAACGCTAAGGGGAAGCCTATGTTAGATGTAGAAGCGATTCGCAAGGATTTTCCAATTTTAGACCAGATTGTTAATGATGAACCTCTGGTCTATCTGGACAATGCTGCGACGACACAAAAACCACTAGCAGTTCTGGAAACAATCAACCGCTACTATGAGCAGGACAATGCAAATGTTCATCGTGGGGTTCATACCTTGGCGGAGCGGGCGACAGCTTCCTATGAGGCGGCTCGTGAAACCATTCGTAAGTTTATCAATGCAAGCTCTACAAAGGAAGTACTCTTTACCAGAGGAACGACAACCAGCCTTAACTGGGTGGCACGCTTTGCTGAGGAAATCCTGACTGAGGGAGACCAGGTCTTGATTTCTGTCATGGAACACCATTCCAATATCATTCCTTGGCAGGAAGCTTGTCGAAAGACCGGAGCTGAGCTTGTCTATGTTTATCTCAAGGACGGAGCTCTGGATATGGATGACTTGCGCGCTAAATTGACTGATAAAGTCAAGTTTGTCTCCCTAGCTCACGCCTCAAATGTTCTTGGTGTGGTCAATCCGATCAAGGAAATCACGCAATTAGCCCACCAAGTTGGAGCTATTATGGTGGTGGATGGTGCTCAGTCTACGCCACATATGAAGATTGATGTCCAGGACTTGGATGTGGACTTCTTTGCTTTTTCAGGTCACAAGATGGCTGGTCCGACTGGTATCGGTGTCCTTTACGGTAAAGAAAAGTATCTGGAACAAATGTCTCCAATTGAATTTGGCGGTGAGATGATCGATTTCGTCTATGAGCAATCTGCTAGTTGGAAGGAATTGCCTTGGAAATTTGAGGCTGGAACGCCAAATATGGCAGGGGCTATCGGACTTGCAGCAGCAGTGGATTATCTGGAAAAGATTGGTATGGATGCCATTGAAGCTCATGAACAGGAATTGATTGCATACGTCTTTCCAAAATTGCAGGCCATTGAAGGTTTGACCATTTATGGTTCGCAGGACTTGGCTCAACGTTCGGGTGTCATTGCTTTTAACCTAGGTGATCTTCATCCCCACGATCTTGCGACGGCTCTGGATTATGAAGGAGTGGCTGTTCGTGCTGGTCACCATTGCGCCCAACCCTTGCTTCAGTATTTAGAAGTCCCAGCAACAGCTCGTGCAAGTTTTTATATCTACAATACCAAGGCAGATTGTGACAAACTAGTCGATGCCCTACAAAAGACAAAGGAGTTTTTCAATGGCACTTTCTAAACTAGATAACCTTTATATGGCAGTGGTGGCAGACCATTCGAAAAATCCACATCACCAAGGAAAGTTAGAAGACGCTGAACAAATCAGTCTCAATAATCCAACCTGTGGGGATGTTATCAACCTCTCTGTCAAGTTTGATGCAGAGGACCGTTTGGAAGATATTGCTTTTCTAAATTCAGGATGCACGATTTCAACTGCTTCTGCTAGTATGATGACAGATGCTGTTTTGGGCAAGAGCAAGCAAGAAATTCTAGAACTTGCGACTATTTTTTCTGAAATGGTTCAAGGGCAAAAAGATGAGCGTCAAGACCAACTTGGAGACGCGGCATTCTTATCAGGTGTTGCCAAATTCCCGCAACGAATCAAGTGCGCAACTCTAGCTTGGAATGCCCTTAAGAAAACAATTGAAGATCAAGAAAAACAGTAAGACAAGTTTCTTTTGTCTTATGAATCATTAGAAATACAGAATGAAAGAAAGGATATTATGGCTGAAGAAAGAGTAGAACCAAAACCAATTGACCTTGGTGAATATAAATTTGGTTTCCATGACGATGTAGAGCCTGTCCTATCGACAGGAAAAGGATTGAACGAAGAAGTCATTCGCGAATTATCAGCTGCTAAGGGAGAACCTGAGTGGATGTTAGAATTCCGTTTGAAGTCTTATGAAACCTTCAAAAAAATGCCTATGCAAACCTGGGGAGCAGACTTGTCAGAGATTGACTTTGATGACTTGATCTACTACCAAAAACCTTCTGATAAACCTGCCCGTTCTTGGGATGAAGTTCCTGAAAAAATCAAAGAAACCTTTGAACGTATCGGGATTCCTGAAGCTGAGCGTGCTTATCTAGCTGGTGCCTCTGCCCAGTACGAGTCAGAAGTGGTATACCACAACATGAAGGAAGAGTTCCAGAAATTGGGTATTATCTTTACAGATACGGATTCTGCCCTCAAGGAATACCCAGACTTGTTTAAACAATACTTCGCTAAGTTGGTACCACCGACTGATAACAAGTTAGCAGCCCTCAACTCTGCAGTATGGTCGGGTGGAACCTTTATCTACGTGCCAAAAGGTGTCAAGGTAGATATTCCACTTCAAACCTACTTCCGTATCAACAACGAAAATACAGGTCAGTTCGAACGTACCTTGATTATCGTTGATGAGGGAGCAAGCGTCCACTACGTAGAAGGATGTACAGCACCAACATATTCTAGCAACAGCTTGCACGCTGCCATTGTAGAAATCTTTGCCTTGGACGGAGCTTACATGCGTTATACAACCATCCAAAACTGGTCTGATAACGTCTATAACTTGGTAACAAAACGTGCAAAAGCCTTGAAAGATGCTACTGTTGAGTGGATTGATGGTAACTTGGGTGCCAAAACAACCATGAAATACCCATCTGTTTACCTAGATGGGGAAGGGGCCCGTGGTACCATGCTTTCGATTGCCTTTGCTAATGCTGGTCAACACCAAGATACGGGTGCCAAGATGATCCACAACGCGCCACACACAAGCTCGTCTATCGTGTCTAAATCCATCGCTAAAGGCGGAGGAAAGGTTGACTACCGTGGACAAGTAACCTTTAACAAGAACTCTAAGAAATCTGTTTCTCACATCGAGTGTGATACCATTATCATGGATGACTTATCAGCGTCAGATACCATTCCGTTTAATGAAATTCACAACTCGCAAGTTGCATTAGAGCACGAAGCTAAGGTATCTAAGATTTCAGAAGAACAACTATACTACCTCATGAGTCGTGGTTTGTCAGAATCTGAGGCAACTGAGATGATCGTTATGGGATTTGTAGAGCCCTTCACTAAAGAGCTTCCAATGGAATATGCAGTTGAGCTGAACCGCTTGATTAGTTATGAAATGGAAGGGTCTGTTGGGTAAGTCCAAAAAGGAGAAGCAAATGGGATTCTTAAAAAAATTATTTGGTAATATCGAAAAAGCAAATAAAGGCGAAATTCCTGTCGAGGAAATTGTTCCACCTTTTACAATTGATCTAGCAGAAGAAGCTGATGATTATTGGCGACAAATGGAACAAAACCTCTTGATAAACGCTGTAAAAGCTGCTGGTGGTCCTGAGGCCGTGGAACGTGCTTTTGTTCTTACTAATTTCAAAGAAAATCAAGAAACCTTTGAGCTCTTTTATCAGGTAAATGGTCAACTTCTTTCATGGAGAGAGATGGATGCGACAGTTGTTGATAAAATCAGCAATCAACTCCTTCCGCAAGCGGCAGAAGTAGCGCGTGCAGTAAATGAAAATTATGAAGAAGCGAAGGTTCCAGTAATCGAGTACGCTATGCTTCAGTTTGAAACTGCAACTATGGCTTGGTTTGGTCGGAAGCTGACAACAGCTTCTCCAGAAGCACAACTGACTTTTGAAGAATTGGTATCAGGTTGGCGCGCTATTTTGGAACAAGAAGTTCCAAACCGTCCTTTAGATAGTGACCGTCCGTTCCCTTACTTTGAAGTTTAAAATCCCGAATCCCCAAAACCTTTCAATGGAGTGTACTGTTGAGCTTAATCGCTTGATGAGTAACTAATTGAAACAATCAGTGGGTAAAAATGCAAATTCTGAACAGGAATCCTTTCTGTTCAGAATTTTTTTCAAATAAGTACCTAATAAATATTCACAAAAATACTTTTATATGGTAAAATAAAACAATTACATTTAGTGGAGATGAAGTATGAATATTTTTAGAACCAAGGATGTTAGTCTGAGACAGACAGAGATGCATCGCCATTTGAAATTGTGGGATTTGATTCTTCTAGGGATTGGTGCCATGGTGGGGACAGGGATTTTCACCATTACCGGAACAGCAGCGGCTACCCTAGCTGGTCCATCACTAGTGATTTCCATTGTGATTTCTGCCCTTTGTGTTTCTCTATCAGCCCTCTTTTTCGCAGAATTTGCCTCTCGTGTGCCTGCTACTGGTGGTGCTTATAGTTACCTCTATGCGATTCTAGGAGAATTGCCAGCCTGGATTGCTGGCTGGTTGACCATTATGGAATTCATGACGGCTGTTTCAGGTGTGGCGTCTGGCTGGGCAGCTTACTTTAAGGGATTGCTCAGTAATTATGGTATCTCCATGCCGCAAGCCTTGAATGGAACCTTTAATCCTGAACAGGGAACCTATATCGATCTTCTGCCTATTTTAGTACTGACGTTGGTAACGGGATTGGTTTTATTAAATTCTAAGGCAGCTTTGAGATTTAATTCGCTTTTAGTGGTCTTGAAATTCTCTGCTCTAGCCTTATTTATCCTAGTTGGTATTTGGTACATCAAACCTGAAAATTGGTCGAATTTTGCTCCTTTTGGCTTTGGCCAGATTTATGGAGGAAGCACTGGGATTATGGCAGGTGCATCTTTGATGTTCTTTGGGTTTCTCGGATTTGAGTCTATTTCCATGGCAGTTGATGAAATTCAAAGTCCGCAAAAAAATATTCCCCGCGGAATCGTCCTTTCTCTAACAATCGTCACCATTCTCTATGCCTTGGTAACCTTAGTATTGACAGGAATTGTTCACTACAGTAAGCTCAATGTGGACGACGCAGTAGCATTTTCATTACGGAGTATTGGTATCGGCTGGGCGGCAAATTATGTTTCGCTTGTAGCCATTCTAACCCTGATAACCGTATGTATCTCCATGACTTACGCTTTGTCTCGGATGATTTATAGTTTAGCACGTGATGGACTTTTACCCCAAAGTTTCAAACAATTAAGCAAGACTAGTCGTGTTCCTAAAAATGCAACCCTCTTAACAGGAGTTGCTTCAGCCATTGCTGCAGGAGTGTTTCCTCTAGCCAGTATTGCAGCCTTCTTAAATATTTGTACGCTAGCTTATCTCATTTTGCTAGCCTACGGAATAATAAAACTCAGAAAGGATAAGGGTATGCCAAAAGAGGGAGAGTTTAAAACACCCTTGGTGCCACTTTTGCCAATTCTTTCCATTCTTATCTGTGTTTCCTTTATGCTTCAATATAGTCTAGATACCTGGATTGCCTTTAGCATCGCTCTTGTAGTTGGTCTAGTCATTTACTTTACTTACGGGTTCCGCCATTCAACCCTCACAGAAGAAGAATAAAAGCTGGGAATTCCCAGCTTTTTTAATCTTTCACATAAGTGAATCCTTCACCCAGAATTTCATGAGCCTCAGTGATGGTGATAAAGGCTTGAGGATCGATTTTGTGAATCATATCTTTCATTTTTACGATTTCGTTTCGACCGACGATACAGTAGATAATTTTTAAATCCTTTTTGCTGTAGTAGCCTTGACCAGATATAAAGGTAACGCCACGTCCGAGTTCATCGTTAATCTCTTTGGCCAATTGATCAGGATATTGGGTAATAATCATAAATCCTTTACCAGCATAACCTCCTTCGCCTATCAAGTCGATAACACGAGCGATGATAAAGTCAAATAAGAGGGTATAGGTAACTAGACGAAGGTCCTGGAAGATAATCAAAATCAACATTAGGATAAAAAAGTCAATCCCAAAGAGCAATTTACCAATCGAAATATTGGTGTATTTGTTGAGGATACGGGCAACGATATCAGAGCCACCAGTGGTTCCACCAGCATTAAAGATAATTCCTAAACCAACCCCTAGTAAGACACCTGAGACTAAAGCGACAATGATGAGATCCCCTTGCAAGTCGATGTGCAAAGGAATGCGCTCAAAGATTGCTAGCCAAACGGAAAGTGAAATAGATCCTAGAAGGCTGGAGTAGAGGGTCTTAGGTCCAAATATCTTCCAAGCCAGGATAAATAAAGGGATATTAATCAAGAGGTTCATCAATGAGACAGGAATCTTAAAGAGATAGTAGGTAATCAAGGTAATACCTGTCGCCCCACCCTCAAATAAATGATAAGGAACAACAAAGTAGGTAAGACCGAAGGCATAGATAGCAGCTCCCAAAATAATGGTAATAATCGGTTGAAGTTTTCGAATCATAGCTGTTCCTCACTTTTCTATAGATAGATTATACCAAAAATTCAGTTCTTTTCATCGGATCACTTATGATTTTTTATCATTTTTTTGATATAATAAAGGAGAAAATCCCAATCCTATCGAGAAGAATAGAAAGATTGAATTATGACACAAGTAAAAATTGTAACGGACTCTTCTGTTACTATCGAACCAGAAGTAGTTAAAGAATTAAATATCACCGTTGTTCCTCTATCAGTTATGATTGATAGTGTGCTTTATTCGGATGCAGATTTGAAAGAGGGAGAATTCCTTCATCTTATGCAACAAAGTAAGAATCTGCCTAAAACAAGCCAGCCCCCTGTAGGAGTGTTTGCTGAGGTCTTTGAAGAACTAGGTAAAGATGGCAGTCAAATTATCGCCATTCACATGTCCCATGCCTTGTCTGGAACTGTGGAAGCTGCTCGCCAAGGGGCAAGTCTCTCAACTGCTGATGTAACAGTTATTGATAGTTCCTTTACAGATCAAGCGATGAAGTTCCAAGTTGTTGAAGCCGCAAAACTTGCTAAAGAAGGTAAAGATTTAGAAACGATCTTAGCTCATGTAGAGGACGTCAAAAATCATACAGAACTCTATATCGGTGTTTCGACGCTAGAAAACTTAGTTAAGGGTGGTCGTATTGGACGTGTGACAGGATTACTAAGCTCACTCTTGAATATTCGTGTAGTAATGCAGATGAAAAACCACGAACTCCAACCAATCGCCAAAGGACGTGGAGCGAAAACTTTCAAAAAGTGGCTTGAGGAATTAACCAATACTCTTTCCCAAAAATCAGTTGCAGAAATTGGAATTTCCTATGCTGGAACGAACGAATGGGCGAATGAGATGAAGGCATTATTGCAACCTTATGTTGAGAAGCCAATCTCTGTATTGGAAACTGGCTCTATTATTCAAACTCATACTGGAGAGAATGCTTGGGCGATTCTAATTCGCTACAATTCCTAAAAAAATAGAGAAAAAATGGTCAAAATAGTGTTTTTGACTTGACCTATAGCCGATTTTAGGATATGATTATATTTGTTAATTAGAAATTATTTGGAGGATTTGTTAACATGGCAAACAAACAAGATTTGATCGCTAAAGTAGCAGAAGCTACAGAATTGACTAAGAAAGATTCAGCAGCAGCAGTTGACGCTGTATTTGCAGCAGTAACTGAATACCTTGCAGCTGGTGAAAAAGTTCAATTGATCGGTTTCGGTAACTTTGAAGTTCGTGAGCGTGCTGCACGTAAAGGTCGCAACCCACAAACTGGTAAAGAAATCAAAATCGCAGCTTCTAAAGTTCCAGCATTCAAAGCTGGTAAAGCTCTTAAAGACGCTGTTAAATAATGAATTTTCAAAAAGCCTGTCATATCAAACATTCGAGCTTGTCTGACAGGCTTTTTTTATTGTTTATTTGAAAAGTTGAGTTATGATTTTGTGCAAAAAGAAAAAGGTTCCCATGTTTGAGAACCTTCTTTTCATTAGTTTTTAGAAGCTGCTTGGAATTCAGGGTTTTTCCATGCTTCATCAATGATAGCTTGCAATTCCTTAGCAGATGCTTGCATTTTTTGAGTTTCAGCATCGTTCAATGGGATATTTACTGGACGAACAATACCGTGTGCACCAACAACAGCTGGTTGACCGATAAAGACGTTTTTAACACCGTATTGACCTTCTTGGAAGACTGAAAGTGGAAGTACTGCATTTTCGTCATCAAGGATTGCTTTTGTGATACGAGCAAGCGCTACAGCGATACCGTAGTATGTAGCTCCTTTTTTGTTGATGATTGTGTAGGCAGCGTCACGAACACCTTCGAACAATTCAATCAATTCAGCTTCTTGAACGTTTTGAGTGTCTTTAAGGAATTCTTCAAGGTTTACACCAGCGATGTTAGCGTGTGACCAAACCGCAAATTCAGAATCTCCGTGTTCACCCATGATGTAGGCGTGAACTGAACGAGCATCAACATCCAATTTTTCAGCAAGTGCTTGACGGAAACGTGCTGAGTCAAGTGAAGTACCTGAACCGATAACACGTTCTTTAGGGAATCCAGAGAATTTCCAAGTTGAGTAAGTCAAAACATCAACTGGGTTAGCCGCAACAAGGAAGATACCATCAAAACCTGATTCAACAACTTGTGTTACAATTGATTTGTTGATAGCCAAGTTTTTACCTACAAGGTCAAGGCGAGTTTCACCTGGTTTTTGAGGAGCACCTGCAGTGATAACAACAAGGTCAGCGTCTGCACAGTCAGAGTATTGAGCAGCGTAGATTTTTTTAGGTGAAGTGAAGGCAAGGGCGTGGCTAAGGTCAAGCGCATCACCAACAGCTTTTTCGTGTAATTGTGGAATTTCGATAATTCCAAGCTCTTGTGCAATTCCTTGGTTAACAAGTGCGAAAGCATAAGATGAACCTACGGCACCGTCACCAACAAGGATCACTTTTTTGTGTTGTTTAGTTGAAGTCATTATCTAAACATCTCCTTCATTTTTTTTAGGGGAATCCCCAGACAATTTCATTCTATCACTTTTGAAAAGCTTTGTCACGAATATTCTATTCGGTTATCGATGTAAACGTTTTAGTGGTTTTCAAAGACTGAAATGAAGGACAAATTATGGTATAATATATCTAATTACTAATAGTGAAATGAGGCATTTATGAATGCAGGATAGAAATTTAGTGAATGTCAATCTGACAAAGGAGATGAAGACCAGCTTTATCGACTACGCCATGAGCGTTATCGTTGCGCGGGCCCTTCCTGATGTTCGAGATGGCTTAAAACCTGTTCACCGTCGTATTCTATACGGAATGAATGAACTAGGTGTTACACCAGATAAACCTCATAAAAAGTCAGCCCGTATTACAGGGGATGTTATGGGTAAATACCACCCACATGGTGATTCCTCTATTTACGAAGCCATGGTTCGTATGGCTCAATGGTGGAGCTACCGTTACATGCTTGTTGATGGGCATGGAAACTTTGGTTCTATGGATGGGGACGGTGCTGCCGCGCAGCGGTACACTGAGGCACGTATGAGCAAGATTGCTCTGGAAATGCTTCGTGACATCAATAAAAACACAGTTGATTTCGTAGACAACTACGATGCTAACGAACGTGAACCCTTGGTTTTGCCTGCTCGTTTTCCAAACCTTTTGGTCAATGGAGCAACGGGTATCGCTGTTGGGATGGCAACCAATATTCCACCTCACAACTTGGGTGAAACCATTGATGCAGTGAAGTTGGTTATGGATAATCCTGAAGTGATGACTAAGGACTTGATGGAAGTCTTGCCTGGTCCAGATTTTCCGACTGGCGCTCTTGTCATGGGGAAATCAGGTATTCATAAGGCTTATGAGACTGGTAAAGGTTCCATTGTCCTTCGTTCTCGTACAGAGATTGAAACCACTAAGACGGGTCGTGAGCGCATCGTTGTAACAGAATTCCCTTATATGGTTAATAAAACCAAGGTACATGAGCATATTGTTCGCTTGGTTCAGGAAAAACGAATTGAGGGCATTACAGCCGTACGTGATGAGTCCAACCGTGAAGGCGTCCGCTTTGTAATCGAGGTTAAACGCGACGCGTCTGCCAACGTTATCCTTAACAACCTCTTCAAGATGACCCAGATGCAAACCAACTTTGGTTTCAACATGTTGGCGATTCAAAATGGCGTGCCAAAAATCTTGTCCCTTCGTCAAATTTTGGATGCTTATATCGAGCACCAAAAAGAAGTGGTTGTTCGTCGTACTCGTTTTGACAAGGAAAAAGCAGAAGCGCGTGCACATATCTTAGAAGGTCTTCTAATTGCGCTAGATCATATCGACGAAGTGATTCGTATTATCCGTGCAAGTGAAACAGATGCCGAAGCACAAGCTGAGTTGATGAGCAAGTTTAAGCTTTCAGAGCGTCAAAGTCAGGCAATCCTTGATATGCGTCTTCGTCGTTTGACAGGATTGGAACGTGATAAGATTCAGTCTGAGTATGATGAATTGATTGCCTTGATTGCAGATTTGGCTGATATTCTTGCCAAACCTGAGCGCGTGGCTCAAATCATCAAAGAGGAGCTAGACGAAGTCAAACGCAAGTTTGGTGACAAGCGTCGTACGGAGTTGATGATTGGAGAAGTCTTAACTCTTGAAGATGAAGATTTGATTGAAGAAACGGATGTCTTGATTACCCTATCTAACAAGGGCTATATCAAACGTTTGGACCAAGGTGAGTTCACTGCTCAAAAACGTGGTGGCCGTGGAGTTCAAGGTACGGGAGTTAAGGATGATGACTTTGTGCGTGAGTTGGTTTCAACCAGCACCCATGATCATCTGCTCTTCTTTACCAATAAAGGACGCGTATATCGACTAAAAGGTTATGAAATCCCTGAATACGGTCGTACTGCTAAGGGCTTGCCAGTTGTCAATCTTTTGAAGTTGGACGAAGGTGAGAGTGTTCAGACCATTATCAACGTTGAGTCTGAACGTAGTGATGACGCCTATCTCTTCTTTACAACTCGTCACGGTATTGTGAAGAGAACCAGTGTTAAAGAGTTTGCTAACATTCGTCAAAATGGACTGAAAGCCTTGAATCTCAAGGATGAAGACGAATTGATTAATGTCTTGCTGACAGAAGAAGATACGGATATTATCATTGGTACCAAGTTTGGTTATGCCGTTCGCTTTAATCAATCAGCCGTTCGTGGTATGAGCCGTATCGCGACTGGTGTTCGAGGAGTCAATCTTCGTGAGGGTGACACAGTAGTTGGCGCTAGCGTGATTACAAACCAAGACGAAGTTCTTATCATCACTGAAAAAGGATATGGTAAACGTACACTTGCTACTGAATATCCTACTAAAGGCCGTGGTGGTAAAGGGATGAAGACAGCCAATGTTGCTGAGAAGAATGGTCCTCTGGCAGGTCTCCTCACTGTTAAGGGGGATGAAGACTTGATGATTATCACAGATACAGGTGTCATGATCCGTACGAATGTTGCCAATATTTCACAAACTGGACGCTCAACTATGGGAGTTAAGGTGATGCGTCTAGATCAGGATGCTAAGATTGTGACCTTTACAACGGTTGCTGCGGCAGAAAAAGAAGAAGTTGGGACTGAAATTGAAACAGAAGGTGAAGCATAATGTCTCATAAAAAAACGAAAAATAAAAAGAGTAAGAAAAACAAGCGAAGAAATCTATTTATCAACATTTTAGCAGGTTTCTTAATTCTTTTATCGCTAGCTTTAATTTTTAATTCAAAGATTCGTGATCTCTTTTTGGTCTGGAATACCAATAAATACCAAGTCAATCAAGTCACTAAGGAAAATATAGATGAAAATCTAAAAACCGAAGGGAATTTTGATTTTGACTCTGTTAAGTCTATTTCATCTGAAGCTGTATTGGCTTCACAATGGGATGCTCAGAAACTTCCTGTTATTGGAGGTATTGCTATTCCCGAAGTGGAGATTAACCTCCCTATTTTCAAAGGGTTGGACAATGTAAACTTGTTCTACGGAGCAGGGACCATGAAACCAGACCAAAGAATGGGAGAAGGGAACTATTCTCTAGCTAGTCACCATATCTTTACTGCTGAAAATGCCAGTCAAATGCTCTTCTCTCCTTTGGTCAATGCCAAAGCAGGTATGAAAATTTACCTGACCGATAAGGATAAAGTTTATACTTATGAGATTACAGAAGTAAAACGTGTTACACCAGACCGTGTAGATGAAATCGAAGATCGTGATGGCGTAAAAGAGATTACTTTGGTTACCTGTGTTGATTATAATGCGACCGAGCGTATAATCGTCAAAGGAATCTTTAAAGAATCAAAAGCTTATTCTGAGACTTCTGAGGATATTTTGAAGGCCTTTAATCAACCGTATAGACAACGATATTAAGAATGAATGAACCAGTGAAGTGCTATTTCACTGGTTTTTTTGTCAACAAATAGAATCAAAATAGTTCATATGAAAAAGGTTTGTAAGCCTTACGATATAGATTTTTAAGATAAATATTTTAGAAATTTACGGAAAACGCTTTCTAGAAAACAAGAATTATGTTATAATTATCACAAATAAAAGTTTAGGAGTTTTTTATGGTCTCTTCAGAATTTATCTCAAAGATTGAATTTGCTTGCAAAAAGAAAGAAAGTCTTTATAGTCAAAGTAAGTTTAAGTATGCGATTCGTTCCATGTTTGCAGGTGCTTTTCTGACATTTAGTACGGCTGCGGGTGCGGTTGGGGCTGACTTGATAAATAAAATTGCTCCAGGTAGTGGACGTTTCCTCTTCCCATTTGTTTTTGCTTGGGGATTGGCCTACATTGTTTTCTTGAATGCTGAGCTGGTAACTTCGAATATGATGTTTTTGACAGCTGGTAGTTTCTTGAAAAAAATCTCTTGGAGAAAAACAGCTGAGATTTTACTTTACTGTACCTTGTTCAACCTTATCGGAGCTTTGATAGCAGGTTGGGGCTTTGCCCACTCAGCAGCCTATGCAAATCTAACACATGATAGCTTCATTTCAGGGGTTGTAGAGATGAAGTTAGGTCGTTCCAATGAGTTAGTCTTACTTGAAGGTATTTTAGCCAATATCTTTGTAAACATTGCCATTCTTTCATTTGTTTTGGTGAAAGACGGTGGCGCCAAACTTTGGCTTGTTTTGTCAGCAATTTACATGTTTGTATTCTTAACAAACGAACACATTGCTGCGAACTTTGCTTCTTTTGCGATTGTTAAGTTTAGTGTTGCTGCTGATTCAATTGCTAACTTTGACATACCTAATATTCTTCGTCACTGGGGTGTAACCTTTGTCGGGAACTTTATCGGAGGAGGTCTCTTGATGGGCTTGCCATACGCCTTCCTCAATAAAAACGAAGATACTTATGTAGATTAAAAAACGGGCACGAGTTATATCGTGCTTTTTTGTTTGATGTGTAAGACTAGCCATAGTTATTCCTTATATCAAAATATAGAAAAACGGTATTGGAAAAGGCTAGCCTAAGATGATACAATATCCCTAATGAAGCTATTTGGAGGTCGTCATATGACTCGTGATTTTAAATTTGAAACTCTACAATTACATGCTGGGCAAGTAGTTGATCCAGCGACCAAGTCTCGTGCAGTACCGATTTATCAAACAACATCCTTCGTTTTTGATGACACGCAAGAAGGTGCCGATTTGTTTGCCTTGAGAAAACCAGGCAATATCTATACTCGTATTACCAACCCTACAACAGCAGCCTTTGAGGAAAGAATCGCTGCTCTTGAAGGTGGTGTTGGAGCGCTAGCGACAGCATCAGGTATGGCTGCTGTAACCTACACTATTTTGGCGCTTGCTCACGCAGGTGACCATGTGGTGGCTGCGTCAACTATTTACGGTGGGACCTTCAACCTCTTGAAAGAAACCCTTCCTCGTTATGGGATCACAACAACCTTTGTCGATGTGGATAATTTGGAGGAAGTAGAAGCAGCTATCAATGACAATACCAAACTTGTCTTGATTGAAACCTTGGGGAATCCCTTGATTAACATTCCTGACTTAGAAAAATTGGCTGAGATTGCGCATAAGCACAATATTCCTCTCATTTCAGACAACACTTTTGCCACACCATATTTGATTAACGTCTTCTCTCACGGTGTAGATATTTCCATTCACTCAGCAACTAAGTTTATCGGTGGGCATGGTACGACTATTGGTGGAGTGATTGTCGACAGTGGTCGTTTTGACTGGGAGGCTTCAGGGAAGTTCCCTCAATTTGTTGAGGAAGACCCAAGTTACCACAACTTGAGCTATACTCGTGATGTGGGTGCTGCAGCCTTTATTATCGCTGTTCGTGTTCAATTGCTCCGTGATACAGGTGCTGCCTTGTCGCCATTTAATGCCTTTCTCTTGCTCCAAGGGCTTGAAACTCTCTCTCTTCGTGTCGAACGCCATGTGCAAAATGCAGAGAAAATTGTTGATTTCCTTGTCAACCATCCTAAGGTAGAGAAGGTTAATTATCCAAAACTTGCTGACAGTCCATATCATGCTTTGGCTGAGAAATACTTGCCAAAAGGTGTGGGTTCAATCTTTACCTTCCATGTCAAAGGTGGAGAAACAGAAGCTCGCAAGGTAATTGATAATTTGGAAATCTTCTCTGACCTTGCAAACGTGGCAGATGCCAAATCGCTTGTTGTTCATCCAGCGACAACCACTCACGGTCAGTTGTCAGAAAAAGATCTAGAAGCAGCAGGTGTCACACCAAACCAAATCCGCTTGTCGATCGGTCTTGAAAATGTAGAGGATTTGATTGAAGATTTGCGCTTGGCCTTGGAAAAAATTTAAAGTAACAGATATAAACAGTGGGTTTCGACTCGCTGTTTTTGATTTTCCCTCAGGCATGATATAATGGTTACAGAAGTCTAGAAAGAGGAAAGTTATGAACGAAATCAAATGTCCCAACTGTAGGGAAGTCTTTACAGTAAATGAGAGTCAGTATGCCGAACTTTTATCCCAAGTGAGAACTGCCGAGTTTGATAAGGAATTACACGATCGCATGAAGCAGGAGCTGGCCTTGGCTGAGCAAAAGGCTATGAATGAACAACAGACTAAACTGGCTCAAAAAGATCAAGAAATTGCGCAACTGCAGAGTCAAATCCAAAACTTTGATACAGAGAAAGAGTTGGCCAAGAAAGAAGTTGAACAGACAAGTCATCAGGCTTTATTGGCAAAGGACAAGGAAGTACAGGCCTTGGAAAACCAATTGGCTACCTTGCGTTTAGAGCATGAAAACCAACTGCAAAAGACTCTCTCTGATTTAGAAAGAGAGCGTGATCAGGTCAAAAATCAGCTCCTCTTGCAAGAAAAGGAAAATGAGTTGTCTTTGGCTTCTGTTAAGCAAAATTATGAAGCTCAGCTTAAAGCAGCAAGTGAACAAGTCGAATTTTACAAGAATTTCAAGGCCCAACAATCTACAAAAGCTATCGGTGAAAGTTTGGAACAGTATGCAGAGAGTGAGTTCAATAAGGTTCGAAGTTTTGCCTTTCCAAATGCCTACTTTGAGAAGGATAACAAGCTCTCTGCGCGTGGATCTAAAGGCGACTTTATCTTCCGTGAATGTGATGAAAATGGAGTGGAAATTATTTCCATCATGTTTGAAATGAAAAATGAAGCGGATGGAACAGAGAAAAAGCACAAGAACTCGGATTTTTACAAGGAATTGGACAAGGACCGTCGGGAGAAAAACTGCGAATATGCGGTTCTGGTGACCATGTTAGAAGCAGATAACGACTACTTTAACACAGGGATTGTTGATGTCAGCCACGAGTATGAAAAGATGTATGTGGTCCGTTCTCAATTCTTTATTCAGTTGATTGGGCTTTTGCGTAATGCTGCGCTTAATTCTTTGAAATATAAGCAAGAGTTGGCACTTGTCCGTGAACAAAACATTGATATCACTCACTTTGAGGAAGATTTGGATGCCTTTAAACTAGCCTTTGCCAAGAACTACAATTCAGCTTCAACTAACTTTGGTAAAGCCATCGACGAAATTGATAAGGCCATCAAACGCATGGAAGAGGTTAAGAAATTCCTAACCACATCCGAAAACCAACTCCGCCTCGCTAATAACAAATTGGAAGATGTTTCAGTTAAAAAATTGACCCGAAAAAACCCAACTATGAAAGGCAAGTTTGATGCGCTGAAGGGGGAGTGAGATTACCTTAAAAACAGGAGTTCCTATGAAAAAATCTTTGAAATTCTCGGAAATTTATATTGCTTATTTACCATTAGTTGTATTTTTTCTTAATCTCCTATATGGTCTTTTCAATATTGAAGGAGTAGGCGATACTGACTCAAGATATAATTTATTCTTTGCTATTTTTGGATTTATTCCAACTATATTCGGTTATGGAATTAGTTTTTTGGCTAATCTTCTGGTGGGGATATCTTATGTGCGAAAAGCAAAAAATGAATCGAAACGCATCATTGCTTTCCTATTGATTGGAAATATTTTTTTAGCAATTTTTCTGATGTTTTTGCTAAGATTTAAAATGATCGTTTCCTTTGACTTTATAAAAGATATTGACCTTTGGAGTTTCATTTTTTCATTATTTTTATTTCCGTATTTAGATTGGATTGTTCAAAAGGAAGACTATAATCCAAAATTAAGTCGTAAGTTACTTATTCTATTTTTGATTGGGATTTTTTCTCCACTTATAGGAAATACAATTCAAACCCACTTTAGAAATAATGCTAAAGTTCAACAATTAAAAGAGTTTTATTCTTCTAGGGGAATGAATTATGATGTTGCTCTTAAAAGCGTAGAAATAGATAGTAACGTTTCAGATATTAGTATTTTTGAAGTATCGGATAATGGAATGACTATCCAAGTAGGTGCTAAGTACATTCGTCAAAAATTAACACAGGTCAGTTTCATTAACGAGAATTATGGTTTTAAAGAATTCTTGCGGCTTTCTGCATCGAGCCAAGAGGCACAGACAGTTCTGAATGATTTTAAATCAGCTGTAGAAAGTGCAATACAAAAGAAAGGATATGATTTAGTAGTTATTGATGATAAAGAACAGCCATTAGCTAGCCCTGGTTTTAAAATATCAAATTCATATAGGATAACTCCTTTAATAAAAGAAAAGGCTCTTCAAAATCAAAATTCATTCAGTAAAGAAAAACAAGCTTTTAGAGGATATGCGACTCTTTCTGTTAAAGACTTTATGAAGGAGGGAGCACTTTGCTTGCATTTAACACTTAGCAAAAGCAACCCATTGGAACTAGGAGATATTGATTTTTCAAGCTTTCCAGATGGATATTACAACATAAATGCTGACTACTTTTCGGTTGTTAATGGAAAATATAAACAGCTTGAAAAGGATGATAATTTTGAATATATTTTACCAATTGAGTCGGGTAAACCATTTTACTCTGAGGATTTATATGATATTAAAAAAATTGATTTAAACAATGAGGAATAGAAGTGAAAGGGAAACTAGAAAGCAACACATGAACGGTATTATCAACTTAAAAAAAGAAGCGGGGATGACCTCGCATGATGCGGTTTTTAAACTGCGTAAGATTTTGGGAACCAAGAAGATTGGTCATGGTGGGACCTTAGATCCGGATGTGGTGGGCGTTTTGCCGATTGCGGTGGGCAAGGCAACCCGCATGGTCGAGTTTATGCAGGATGAGGGCAAAGTCTATGAGGGAGAAATTACTCTCGGCTATTCAACGACGACCGAGGATGCCAGTGGGGAAGTGGTCGCAGAGACACCTGTTTTGTCGCCCTTGGATGAAAAGCTTGTCGATGAAGCGATTGCGAGTCTGACTGGGCCTATTACTCAGATTCCCCCTATGTATTCGGCTGTCAAGGTTAATGGTCGAAAGCTCTATGAGTATGCGCGTGCTGGTCAGGAAGTTGAGCGCTCAGAACGTCAGGTAACAATCTATAGTTTTGAAAGAACGAGCCCCATTTTTTATGATGGGTATCTTGCACGCTTTACTTTTCGTGTAAAATGCAGTAAGGGAACCTATATCCGTACCTTATCGCTTGACTTGGGAGAGAAGCTGGGTTATGCGGCTCATATGTCCCATTTGACTCGGACTAGTGCTGCAGGTTTGCAACTCGAGGACGCACTGACTTTAGAAGAAATTTCCGAAAAAGTAGAGGCTGGAAAACTGGATTTTCTTTATCCCTTAGAGATTGGAACAGGGGATCTTGTCAAAGTTTTCCTAACTCCAGAACAGGCTACAGAAGTCCGCTTTGGTCGTTTTATAGAGCTAGAACAATCGGATAAGGAGTTAGCTGCCTTTGAAGATGATAAATTGCTAGCAATTCTAGAAAAACGGGGCAATCTCTACAAGCCAAGGAAGGTTTTTGTCTAGTTTAACTAGAGTGTGGGGATGGAATCGTTTCCCCCTAGACTATCCAAATCAGACTATAAATTTTGCAAAAAATATGATAGAATAGACGACGGATCAAAAAACGGAGGATAGCATGCAAAATAGACCAATCATTATCGGAGTGACAGGTGGTTCTGGTGGTGGTAAGACCAGTGTTTCAAGAGCCATTTTATCGCATTTCCCTGATGAAAAGATTTCCATGATTGAGCATGATTCATACTACAAGGATCAGTCTCACTTGACTTTTGAAGAGCGTGTCAAAACTAACTATGACCATCCATTTGCCTTTGATACAGACTTGATGATCGAGCAGATTAAGGAATTGTTGGCAGGGCGCCCAGTGGACATTCCGACTTATGACTATACAGCGCATACACGGAGTAGCAAGACCTATCGTCAGGAGCCTCAAGATGTCTTTATCGTTGAGGGGATTCTGGTCTTGGAGGACAAGCGTCTGCGCGATTTGATGGATATCAAGATTTTTGTGGATACAGATGATGATGTGCGTATTATTCGTCGTATCAAGCGAGATATGGAGGAGCGTGGACGTAGCCTTGACAGTGTCATTGAGCAGTACTTAGGTGTAGTTAAACCTATGTACCACCAGTTTATCGAGCCGACCAAGCGCTATGCGGATATCGTCATTCCTGAGGGAGTCAGCAATACAGTTGCTATCGACCTTTTGACCACCAAGATTGCAAAGATTTTGGAAGAAGCGCGAAACAGCAAATAATCAGATGAGGAGGCCTTGCCTCCTTTTTCTATTTTTCCTTTAGTTTCAGTAGGAAAAAGGTGATTTTTAAGCATGTTTTTGGTATAATAATACCCATAGAAAAGCAAGAAAATGAATAGTAGGTGGAGATGGAAAAGTATTTATCGGTAACAACTTTGACCAAGTATCTGAAAATGAAATTCGATAAAGACCCTTACTTGGAACGGGTCTATTTAACTGGTCAAGTTTCCAACTTTCGTAAACGACCTACTCATCAATATTTCTCCTTAAAAGATGACCATGCAGTTATTCAAGCAACCATCTGGTCAGGAATCTATCAGAAATTAGGTTTTGACCTCGAAGAGGGGATGAAAATCAATGTGATTGGGCGTGTGCAGATCTATGAACCGAGTGGGAGCTACTCTATCATCATTGAAAAAGCTGAGCCTGATGGGGTCGGGGCGCTTGCGATTCAGTTTGAACAACTCAAGAAAAAATTAACAGAAGAAGGCCTGTTTCAAGAACGCTTCAAGCAACCTCTTCCCCAGTTTGCTAAGCGAATCGGTGTGGTGACTAGTCGTAGTGGAGCCGTTATTCGAGATATTATCACGACCGTCAGCAGGCGCTTCCCAGGTGTCGACATTCTTCTCTATCCGACAAAAGTACAAGGTGATGGAGCTGCGGAGGAAATTGCTCGAAATATTGCGCGTGCCAATCAACGTGAGGACCTAGATGTTCTCATTATTGGTCGTGGTGGTGGTTCCATCGAGGATCTCTGGGCCTTTAACGAAGAAATTGTGGTACGGGCTATTTTTGAATCTCGTTTGCCAGTTATCTCCAGTGTGGGGCATGAGACGGATGTGACCTTAGCGGACTTTGTAGCAGATAGAAGGGCTGCAACGCCAACAGCTGCTGCTGAACTGGCAACACCTGTAACCAAGTTGGATTTCTTGACCCATTTGCAAAATCAAGAAAAAAGGATGGCGACAGCTGTACAAAATGTCCTATCTAAGAAACAAGAAGCTCTGAAAAAATGTAGTCAGTCTGTTATCTTTAGACAGCCAGAGCGCTTGTATGATGGCTATTTGCAACGGTTAGATCAACTGCAACTGCGATTAAAACAAAGTTTGCGAACACGGATTTCTGATAGCAACCAATTAGTCCAAGCAAGGACGCATCAATTGGTCCAATTATCACCTATTACCAAAATCCAGCGTTATCAAGATCGTCTAGGTCAGTTGGACAAGCTCCTACGTAGCCAAATGGCTCTGGTTTATGATGCCAAGGTTGCTGAAGTGAAGCGACTTTCAGAAGCCCTGTTGATGTTGGACACTAGTCGAATCGTGGCGCGTGGTTATGCTATTGTCAAAAAAGAAGAGTCCGTTATCGATTCGGTTGAAAATTTGAAGAAAAAAGACCAAGTGACGCTTTTGATGCGAGATGGTCAAGTAGAATTAGAGGTTAAAGATGTCAAAACAAAAGAAATTTGAGGAAAATCTAGCAGAATTGGAGACCATTGTCCAAAGTTTGGAAAATGGTGAAATTGCTTTGGAAGATGCGATTGAGGCCTTTCAAAAGGGCATGGTCTTGTCAAAAGAGCTCCAAGCGACGCTGGACAAGGCTGAAAAGACATTGGTCAAGGTCATACAAGAAGACGGAACAGAAAGTGATTTCGAATGAAGAAGCAAGAAAAATTAGCTCTTATCGAGTCGGCTTTGGAAGATTTTTATGGAGACCAGCAGTTTGCCTCTAGTTTGCGAGAGTCTGTTCTCTATTCCATTCATGCTGGTGGCAAGCGTATTCGGCCTTTTCTCTTGCTAGAGGTTCTGGAATCCTTGCATGTTACTATTAGACCAGCACATGCTCAGGTAGCCGCGGCCTTGGAAATGATTCATACAGGGAGCTTGATTCACGATGATCTTCCTACCATGGATGATGATGATTACCGTCGGGGACGGTTGACCAATCATAAGAAATTCGGTGAAGCTATGGCAATTTTGGCAGGAGATGCTTTGTTTCTAGATCCCTATGCCTTAATAGCGCAGGCAGATTTACCAAGTCAGATCAAGGTGGACTTGATTGCCAACTTATCCCTTGCTTCAGGAAGTCTGGGAATGGTTGCAGGGCAGGTTTTAGATATGGAAGGTGAACACCAACATTTGTCTTTGGAAGAACTTCAGACCATTCATGCCAATAAGACTGGAAAATTGCTAGCTTATCCCTTTCAAGCAGCCGCTATCATAGCTGAATTAGCACCAGAAATCCAAGCAAAATTGAAAACGGTTGGTGAATTGATTGGGCTGGCCTTTCAAGTTCGAGATGATGTGCTGGATGTGACAGCTAGTTTTGAGGAAATCGGGAAGACTCCACAAAAGGATTTGCAGGCAGAAAAGTCAACCTATCCAGCCTTGTTGGGCTTGGAGGAGGCGATTGCTTTTTGTAACCAAACTCTGGATCAAGCTAATGTAAAATTAGAAGAAATTGCCCAACAGGTTCCTTTTAAGATAGAATCGATTGTGAAAGTAGTAGAAAGTTTGAGAATCAATGGCTAAGGAAAGAGTGGATGTACTAGCTTTTAAACAGGGTTTGTTTGAAACACGAGAACAGGCCAAGCGGGGTGTCATGGCTGGTCTGGTTGTGGCAGTCCTCAATGGGGAGCGTTTTGACAAACCAGGAGAGAAAATCCCAGATGACACTGAGCTAAAACTCAAAGGTGAAAAACTCAAGTATGTCAGCCGTGGTGGTTTAAAATTAGAAAAAGCCTTGCAGGTCTTTGATTTATCAGTGGATGGCGCAACCACGATTGATATTGGGGCTTCCACTGGAGGATTTACTGACGTCATGTTGCAAAATGGTGCTGAGTTAGTCTTTGCAGTTGATGTCGGTACCAATCAGTTGGCCTGGAAATTACGCCAAGACTCACGGGTTGTCAGCATGGAGCAGTTTAATTTTCGTTATGCTGAAAAGACTGACTTTGAGCAGGAACCAAGTTTTGCCAGTATTGATGTGAGTTTCATTTCCCTCAGTCTTATTTTGCCCGCCTTGCACCGTGTCTTAGCAGATCAAGGGCAGGTGGTAGCACTTGTCAAACCTCAGTTTGAAGCAGGTCGTGAGCAAATCGGGAAAAATGGAATCATTCGCGATGCCAAGGTTCATCAAACTGTCCTTGAATCTGTCACTGCTATGGCAGTTGAACAAGGTTTTTCAGTGCTTGGATTAGACTATTCACCAATCCAAGGAGGACATGGAAACATCGAATTTTTGGCATATTTAAAAAAGGAAGAGGGAGCAAACAATCAAGTTGCCCCCGAAATAGAAAAAGTTGTAGAGAGAGCACATAGAGAATTTAAAGATGAATAAAAAAGAGAGACTTGAAAAAATTAGAAGATTTGTTACGGATTATCAGATTGGGACTCAGGAAGAAATTGTTGAGTACTTGAGGGAAGCAGGTATTTCTGCTACTCAAGCCACTGTCTCAAGGGACATCAAGGAGCTTGGTATTGTTAAAATTCCTTTGAAAAACAACACTTATATCTATGAATTACCAAAATCAATTGTTAAGAGTTTGCAGTTGGCTGAGGACAATATTGTGAGTTCTGAGTTAATGGGAAATATGATCAACCTTGCTGTCATCCCTGGAAATACTATTTTTGTGAAAAGTCAGTTGGTTGAAGCATTTACTGAACAGATTTTTAGCTGTCTAGCTGATGATGATTCTATCTTAATTGTAGCTAGAACAGCAGAGGCAGCTGAAGAAATTGTTGAACAAGTCAAAAAATGGTAGGTCAGTATGTTACTTGAAATTTCGATAAAAAACTTTGCCATTATTGAGGCGATTTCCCTCAATTTTGAAAAGGGTATGACTGTTTTAACCGGGGAAACGGGTGCTGGAAAGTCTATCATTATCGACGCTATGAATCTCATGTTGGGGGCTCGTGCAACGACAGACGTTATTCGTCACGGTGCGCCAAAAGCAGAGATTGAGGGGCTTTTCTCAGTTGAAAATAGTCGCCTTTTACAGGAACTTTTTGATGAGCAAGGTTTGGAAATGGGGGATGAAATTATCATCCGGCGTGAAATTCTGCAAAATGGTCGTAGTGTTAGTCGCGTGAATGGCCAGATGGTCAATCTTTCTGTCTTGCGTGCTATTGGGCAACACCTTGTGGATATCCATGGTCAGCATGACCAAGAAGAGTTAATGCGTCCTCAACTGCACATTCAGATGTTGGATGAGTTTGGTGATGCTGCTTTCTTGGACTTGAAGGAGACCTATCAGACGAGCTTTGATGCCTATCGCAAAATGCGTAAGCAGGTTTTGGAAGTCAAGAAAAACCAACAGGAACATAAGGCACGTATCGAAATGTTGGAATTTCAAATGGCAGAGATTGAGGCAGCGAACTTGCAGGCTGGTGAAGACTTGGCTCTCAACCAAGAACGAGATAAGCTTCTCAATCATAAAAATATTGCGGATACGCTAACCAATGCCTATAGCATGTTGGACAATGAGGAATTCTCCAGTCTTGCTAATGTCCGTTCAGCCATGAATGACATGGAAAGTGTCGAAGAATACGACCCTGAATACCGTGAAATTTCAAGTTCTCTATCAGAGACCTACTATGTTTTAGAAGATATTACAAAGCGTTTAGAAGATATTATTGAGGATTTGGATTTTGATGGCAATCGCCTCATGCAGGTTGAGAATCGCTTAGATCTTCTGAATACTATTACTCGCAAGTATGGTGGAACTGTGGACGACGTTTTGCTTTATTTTGCCAAGATTACGGATGAGTACAATCTCTTGACGGGTAATAACCTTTCTTCCGAAGATATGGAAGCAGAGCTCAAGAAATTGGAAGTTAATCTTGTTGATTTGGCAGGGCAGCTTGCATCAGCTCGCCATGACTTGGCCCAGCAGCTTGAGGCAGAGATTAAACAAGAACTGCAAGATCTCTATATGGAGAAGGCTCAATTTCAGGTTCGCTTTAGTAAGAGTAAGTTCAGCCGTGAAGGAAATGAAGCAGTCGAATTTTACATTTCCACCAACCCAGGTGAGGACTTTAAACCCTTGGTTAAAGTTGCATCTGGTGGGGAATTATCCCGTCTCATGTTGGCTATCAAGTCAGCCTTTTCTCGTAAGGAAGGCAAGACCAGTATTGTCTTTGATGAGGTGGATACGGGAGTTTCAGGTCGTGTGGCCCAAGCCATTGCTCAAAAGATTCATAAGATTGGCCAGCATGGTCAGGTTTTAGCTATTTCTCACCTTCCACAAGTAATTGCCATTGCAGATTATCAATTCTTTATTGAGAAGATTAGCGATGAGCACTCAACGGTGTCGACGGTTCGCCTTTTGACTTTAGAAGAGCGCGTAGAGGAAGTAGCTAAAATGTTAGCTGGGGAGAATGTAACAGAAGCGGCCCTTACCCAAGCCAGAGAATTATTGCAAACGAGGGAGAAATAAATGACAGACTATTATGTAATTGGAGATGTCCATGGAAAAGCAGGTATGCTGGAAGACCTTCTCAAAACATGGGATGGTCACACCCAGTTGCTTTTTCTAGGGGATTTGATTGACCGTGGTGAAGACAGTCGCCGTGTTCTAGAAATGGTCAAAGACTTGGTCGACAATCATGGAGCTATCTGTCTATCAGGAAACCATGAGTATATGTTTCTGACTTGGCTCGATGATCCAGAAGAAAGTTATGACCATTATCGTCGCAATGGTGGAGATACAACCATTAACTCTATCCTAGGTCGTCCCTTGGATGCACCAGTTGATGGCGTAGAAGATGCCAAACGTGTTGCGACAGAAGCGGCAGACTTGGTCGAATTTATTCGTCAAATGCCATTTGTGGTAGAGACAGACAAGTATATCTTTGTTCATGCGGGTATTGACTTGACCTTGGATGATTGGCATGAAACCACAGATTACAAGAAAGTCTGGCTCAGAAAGCCATTCCACGAAGCCGAAAATCATACTGGAAAAACCATTGTCTTTGGGCATACACCGGTTTATGGTTTGCTGAAGCAAGACCGAGGTACTGCTGAGCTTTGGATGACAGAAGATGGCAAGATTGGCATGGATGGAGGAGCTGTCTATGGCGGTGTCCTTCATGGAATCGTCTTTACAGACCAAGGAATGACCGAACATCACTTTATCGAAAATGATGGTTTTATTGCCGAAGATTAGTACTCCTAGCAGGGTATGGTCTTGTCAAAATGTTAAAAACAATTTATAATTAATAGATACCCTGAAAGGAAGAGCATCATGAACTTAGAAGAATTAAAAAAACGACAGGAGAAGATTCGAAACTTCTCTATTATCGCCCATATTGACCATGGGAAATCAACCCTAGCAGACCGCATTTTGGAAAAGACGGAGACGGTTTCTAGTCGTGAAATGCAAGCACAGCTTTTGGATAGTATGGATCTTGAGCGTGAACGTGGGATTACCATTAAACTCAATGCCATCGAGCTCAATTACACTGCAAAAGATGGAGAAACCTATATTTTCCACTTGATTGACACGCCAGGGCACGTGGACTTTACCTATGAAGTGTCACGTTCGTTAGCTGCCTGTGAAGGAGCGATTTTGGTGGTTGATGCTGCCCAAGGGATTGAGGCTCAAACACTTGCCAACGTTTATCTAGCCTTGGACAATGATTTGGAAATCTTGCCCGTCATTAACAAGATTGACCTACCAGCAGCTGATCCAGAGCGTGTTCGTACAGAGATTGAGGATGTCATTGGACTAGATGCCAGCGAAGCGGTCTTGGCTTCGGCCAAAGCTGGTATTGGTATTGAAGAGATTCTTGAGCAGATCGTTGAAAAAGTGCCAGCTCCTACTGGTGATGTTTCAGCTCCATTAAAAGCTTTGATTTTCGATTCCGTTTACGATGCTTACCGTGGGGTTATCCTCCAAGTTCGTGTCATGGACGGAGTAGTCAAACCTGGTGATAAGATTCAGCTCATGAGCAATGGTAAGACCTTTGATGTGACTGAGGTCGGAATTTTTACACCGAAAGCAGTTGGTCGTGATTTCCTAGCGACAGGTGACGTTGGTTATATTGCGGCTTCTATCAAGACAGTTCAAGATACGCGCGTGGGTGATACAGTTACCTTGGCAACCAATCCAGCAGCAGAACCGCTAGATGGATACAAGCAGATGAATCCTATGGTCTTTGCGGGTCTTTATCCAATCGAATCAAACAAGTACAATGACCTTCGTGAAGCCCTTGAAAAATTGCAGCTCAACGATGCCAGCCTTCAGTTTGAACCAGAAACATCTCAGGCCCTTGGATTTGGTTTCCGTTGTGGATTCCTTGGACTTCTCCATATGGATGTTATCCAGGAACGTTTGGAGCGTGAGTTCAACATTGACCTCATCATGACAGCTCCGTCTGTTATTTACAAGGTTAACCAAACTGACGGTGAGTCTATGGATGTGTCTAACCCCTCTGAATTTCCAGATCCGACTAAGATCGCGACCATTGAAGAACCTTATGTCAAGGCGCAAATCATGGTACCGCAGGAGTTTGTCGGAGCGGTTATGGAACTAGCTCAGCGTAAGCGTGGGGACTTTGTGACCATGGACTATATTGATGATAATCGTGTCAATGTTATCTATCAAATTCCACTTGCTGAAATTGTCTTTGACTTCTTTGATAAGCTCAAGTCTTCGACGCGTGGTTATGCAAGTTTTGACTACGAATTGTCAGAGTATCGTCCGTCTAAGCTAGTCAAAATGGATATCCTTCTCAATGGTGATAAGGTCGATGCCCTCAGCTTTATCGTTCACAAGGACTTTGCCTACGAACGTGGGAAACTCATTGTTGATAAGCTCAAGAAAATCATCCCTCGTCAACAATTTGAGGTACCAATCCAAGCAGCTATTGGGCACAAAATCGTGGCTCGTACTGATATCAAGGCTCTTCGTAAGAACGTACTTGCCAAATGTTATGGTGGTGACGTTTCTCGTAAACGCAAACTCCTTGAAAAACAAAAAGCTGGTAAGAAACGCATGAAAGCCATTGGATCAGTAGAAGTCCCACAAGAAGCCTTCCTTAGCGTCTTAAGCATGGATGAAGAATAGAAATAAAAAATAAAACTCTTGAAGATTTTTCAAGAGTTTTTGCTTTAAATGAGAGCTATAAAATCGGAAACTAACAGAATCGATTAGGTTAGAATTTGACAGAAGTCCTTATTTTTCTTATAATGCAGATGGAAAGGTGGTAGGATGAAAAAATTATTAATTTTAGGTACTGTAGTTACTGCTAGTGTTTTTCTAGCTTCATGCTCCAATAATTCGCAAACAGCAACCGAAGAAAGTTCGACTGCAGTTGTTAGTTCTTCTAGCAGTCAGGAAACAAGTAGTTCTAGTTCTGCTGTTTCTGAAGCGAAAAAGGAAGAGACGCAAATCATCGGTTCGAATGAATATGGATTTGTCAAGGTACCCAAATCATGGGTTCGATTCCATGAAGTAGAAGGTGGAAATGATATACAGTATTGTGATGGAACAGATATCAACATTGTTACGCTGAATACCTTCAAGGCTGAGCAGTTCAATATCAGCGAAGAAGAATATGCTAAACTGGATGTTGTGACTGTCTCATCTAGTATTTTAACTTCCAAAGAACAAAGCTCTGATTTCAGTAAGGTTTGGGGCTCCAAATCGACCATTGGAGGCTATGAAGCCTATGTTGTCAATGCAATTGCTAAGTCAGGGAAATACCTCGTTACCTGGGTTTTCCGATCAAATGATGGTAAAATCCGCTATGTTTCGCTTGAAGGGGATGGGGAAACTTTAAAAACAATCTTACCGATGGTTGAAAGTAGCTGGTCAACTACTAAATCTGAATAAATAAAAAAAAAGAAGATCCTTGGTCTTCTTTTTATTTTTTTACGAATAGATAGATGAGTAGAAAAAGAAATGGAGTTGTATATGAAGATCACAAACTATGAGATTTACAAATTGAGAAAAGCTGGGCTGAGCAATCAACAAATTTTAACAGTTCTTGAATACGATGAGACTGTAGATCAGGAGCTCTTGCTAGGTGATATTGCAGAAATATCTGGGTGTCGTAATCCTGCTGTCTTTATGGAACGCTATTTCCAGATAGATGATGCACAGTTGGAGAAGGAGTTTCAGAAATTTCCATCCTTTTCTATTCTTGATGACTGTTATCCTTGGGATCTGAGTGAGATTTATGATGCTCCAGCGCTCTTGTTTTATAAAGGAAATCTAGACCTGTTGAAATTTCCAAAGGTTGCTGTTGTAGGGAGTCGTTCATGTTCTAGTCAGGGAGCAAAGTCGGTTCAGAAAGTCATTCAAGGTTTGGAAAACGAGTTAATCGTGGTCAGTGGTTTAGCCAAAGGGATTGATACGGCTGCCCATATGGCTGCACTCCAGAATGGAGGGAGAACGATTGCTGTCATTGGAACAGGATTGGATGTTTTTTATCCCCGAGCCAATAAACGTTTGCAGGAACACATTGGCAATCACCATTTGGTACTTAGCGAGTACGGACCTGGTGAGGAACCCTTGAAATTTCACTTTCCAGCTCGTAATCGTATCATTGCTGGCCTTTGCCGTGGTGTGATTTTAGCAGAGGCAAGGATGCGTTCTGGTAGTCTTATTACTTGTGAGCGAGCTATGGAGGAAGGGCGTGATGTCTTTGCCATTCCAGGAAACATTTTAGATGGGCATTCAGATGGCTGTCACCATCTGATCCAAGAGGGAGCAAAGCTGATTAGCAGTGGTCAAGATGTGCTGGCTGAGTTTGAATTTTAAGGAGAAATTTGTTCACTCAGATAAACTTTTCTTCTATATATAGGACTTAGGTCTTGACAGCTATAGAAAAATGGTTTACACTTTATAAAGTTTATTACTTTGAAAAGGTGTGATAGTGTGGCTACGGCAACAAAGAAGAAAAAATCAACAGTTAAAAAAAATCTAGTCATCGTGGAGTCGCCTGCTAAAGCGAAAACGATTGAGAAATATCTAGGCAGAAACTACAAGGTTCTAGCCAGTGTCGGGCATATCCGTGATTTGAAAAAATCCAGTATGTCAGTCGACATTGAAAATAACTATGAACCACAGTATATCAATATCCGAGGAAAAGGTCCTCTCATCAATGACTTGAAAAAAGAAGCCAAAAAGGCCAATAAAGTCTTTCTGGCGAGTGACCCGGACCGTGAGGGAGAAGCGATTTCCTGGCATTTGGCTCACATTCTCAACTTGGATGAGAATGATGCCAACCGTGTAGTCTTTAATGAAATCACCAAAGATGCAGTAAAAAATGCCTTTAAAGAACCTCGCAAGATTGACATGGACTTGGTCGACGCCCAACAAGCTCGTCGTGTCTTAGACCGCTTGGTAGGGTATTCGATTTCGCCTATTTTGTGGAAAAAGGTCAAGAAGGGCTTATCAGCAGGGCGTGTGCAGTCGGTTGCTCTTAAACTCATCATTGACCGTGAAAATGAGATCAATGCCTTCCAACCAGAAGAATACTGGACAATTGATGGTGTCTTTAAGAAGGGAACCAAGCAATTTCAAGCTTCATTCTATGGTATGAATGGCAAAAAGATGAAATTGACCACTAATGAAGAAGTCAAAGAAGTCTTGTCTTATTTGACTAGTAAAGATTTTACAGTAGACCAGGTAGATAAGAAAGAACGCAAACGCAATGCGCCCCTACCTTATACGACTTCAACCATGCAGATGGATGCGGCTAACAAAATCAATTTCCGTACTCGAAAGACTATGATGGTGGCCCAGCAGCTATATGAAGGGATCAATATCGGATCGGGCGTGCAAGGTTTGATTACCTATATGCGTACAGACTCGACTCGTATCAGTCCTGTGGCTCAGAACGAAGCGGCAAGCTACATTAACGACCGTTTTGGTAGCAAGTATTCCAAGCATGGTAGCAGGGTCAAGAATGCCTCAGGTGCTCAGGATGCCCACGAAGCCATTCGTCCATCTAGTGTCTTTAACACACCAGAAAGCATCGCTAAGTACTTGGACAAAGACCAGCTCAAGCTCTATACTCTTATCTGGAACCGTTTTGTGGCCAGCCAGATGACAGGCGCTATCTTTGATACCATGGCTGTTAAGCTATCTCAAAATGGAGTTCAGTTTGCGGCAAATGGAAGCCAAGTTAAGTTTGATGGTTATCTTGCTATCTACAACGACTCTGACAAGAACAAGATGTTGCCAGATATGGCTGTTGGAGATGTGGTCAAGCAGGTCAATAGCAAGCCAGAACAACATTTCACTCAACCGCCAGCTCGCTATTCGGAAGCGACTCTTATCAAGACCTTGGAAGAAAATGGAGTTGGACGCCCGTCAACCTATGCTCCGACCATTGAAACTATCCAAAAACGTTACTACGTTCGTCTGGCAGCTAAACGTTTTGAACCAACAGAGTTGGGAGAAATTGTCAATAAACTCATTGTTGAATATTTCCCAGATATCGTAAACGTTACCTTCACAGCTGAAATGGAAGGAAAACTAGATGATGTCGAGGTTGGAAAAGAGCAGTGGCAACGGGTCATTGATGAATTTTATAAACCATTCTCTAAAGAAGTGGCCAAGGCTGAATCCGAAATGGAAAAAATCCAGATCAAGGATGAGCCAGCTGGATTTGACTGTGAAGTTTGTGGCAGTCCAATGGTGATTAAGCTCGGTCGTTTTGGTAAATTCTATGCTTGTAGCAATTTCCCGGACTGTCGTCACACACAAGCAATTGTCAAAGAGATTGGAGTCGAGTGTCCAAGCTGTCATCAAGGACAAATCATCGAACGCAAAACCAAGCGCAATCGTATCTTCTATGGTTGCAATCGTTACCCAGAATGTGAATTTACTTCCTGGGACAAACCAATTGGCCGTGACTGTCCAAAATGTGGACACTTCCTTGTGGAGAAAAAGGTCCGTGGTGGTGGTAAGCAGGTTGTATGTAGTAATGGCGATTACGAAGAGGAAAAAATTAAATAAAATGCAGAGTCCTGAAAATGAATTTCAGGCTCTTTTTACTTGAAGCTTGACAAATTTCCCCCTTGTGTGCGAAACTAGAGGAAGAGTAATTTATCTAGGAGAAATTATGCGTATCATTTATCTCTGTATTGGCTTTATTTCACTGGCTTTAGCTGTTATTGGGGTTGTTCTACCACTTTTGCCAACAACGCCCTTTCTTTTGTTAGCTATTGCTTGCTTTTCAAAATCTTCTAAGCGTTTTGAAGACTGGCTTTATCATACAAAGCTTTATCAGACCTATGTAGCTGATTTTCGAGAAACCAAGTCAATCGCGCGAGAACGCAAGAAAAAAATCATCGTTTCTATCTATATCTTGATGGGAATCTCTATCTATTTCGCTCCTCTCTTACCTGTTAAAATTGGTCTGGGAGCCTTGACTGTCTTTATCACCTACTATCTCTTTAAAGTCATTCCTGACAAAGAATAGATAAAAATAGTAGTTATTTGCCTTGATAAAAATGAAAGCCTATTTAAAATAATATGATATAATAAATTCAAAGAAAACATCAAGGAGAATCAAATGATTTACGAATTTTGTGCTGAAAATGTGACCTTGCTAGAAAAAGCGATGCAGTCTGGAGCTCGTCGAATCGAACTTTGTGACAATCTAGCAGTGGGTGGAACAACACCTAGCTATGGAGTGACCAAGGCAGCGGTTGAACTGGCAGCTAACTACGATACGACCATTATGACCATGATTCGTCCCCGTGGTGGCGACTTTGTCTATACTGATCTTGAAATAGCGATCATGCTAGAAGACATTCGTTTGACTGCTCAGGCTGGAAGTCAAGGTGTTGTATTTGGTGCTTTAACTGCTGATAAGAAGTTGGATAAGGTTAATCTTGAAAAGCTGATTGCCGCATCTAAAGGAATGGAAATTGTCTATCACATGGCCTTTGATGAATTGAGTGATGAAGACCAGTTGGAAGCCATTGACTGGCTCAGCCAAGCCGGAGTCACTCGTATCTTAACTCGTGCTGGTGTGTCTGGAGACTCGCTAGAGAAACGTTTCGCTCATTATCACAGAATTTTGGAATATGCAGCTGGTAAAATTGAAATCTTACCAGGTGGGGGGATTGACTTGGACAACCGTCAAACCTTTATTGACCAGCTGGGCGTGACACAATTGCATGGAACCAAGGTTGTCTTTTAAAAAATAGAAAGGAACTGCTAGCTTTTGGTAGCAGTTTTCACTTATGTTTGAAATTTTTAAATCCTACCAGTTTAATAAAGAAAAAGCTCATGCCTATGGTTTTGTAGAAAATGAGGAAGTCTGGACCTATAGTTGCCAGATTTTGCAGGGTGAATTTTTCATGACACTCTCCATCACTCCTGATAATGTGAGCTTTCAGGTTTTTGACCAGGAAACGGGAGATCTCTATCCTCAAGTTCATATGGAAAGTATGCGTGGGAGTTTTGTTGCAAGTGTCCGTGAGGCTTGTTTAGAGATTCTTTACCAGATTCGGAAGGATTGCTTTGATGTACAGGATTTTATCTGTCCTCAGACTAAGCGTATCATGGATAAGGTTCAGGAAAAGTATGGTAATCAGTTGGAGTATCTGTGGGAAAAGTCTCCTGATACAGCTGTATTGCGCCATGAAGACAATCAAAAGTGGTATGCTGTTGTGATGAGAATCCCATGGGATAAGCTGGAAAAGGGCAGAGAAGGGCTAGTCGAAGCAGTCAACCTCAAACACGACCAAGTAGCTGACCTGTTTTCACAAAAGGGTATTTATCCAGCTTTTCATATGAATAAACGCTACTGGCTTAGTCTGGCACTTGATGATAGTTTGCAAGATGAAGAAGTGATAGAACTCATCGAAAGAAGTTGGAACTTGACTGTGAAAAAATAAGGAAAGTTACTTGATTTTTCAAATACTTTCAATTAGCAAAATATTCTTTACTGAAGAAATTTTCAGAAAATAATGGATTTTTTCTTGACAAGTGTTTTTAGCTATGCTAAAATACTAAACAAGATATCAAACGAAGGAGAAAGTCAAACATGAAAACAGCTAAGTTTAATCAATTTGCTTTGTTGTTGAGGTACTCGGGCTAGTGCAAAAGCATTAGTCCTGTTTGGCTTACCAAGCGGGAGTAAATCAACATCTCGCTTGGGCTTCTGAGCGAGATGTTTTTTTAAAACCACATTTGGAAAAGGGGAAATCTTATGCGTAAAGTTGAATTTTTTGATACAAGCCTTCGTGATGGGGAACAAACACCTGGTGTTAACTTCTCAATAAAGGAAAAAGTTTCCATTGCAAGACAGCTGGAGAAATGGGGAATTTCTGTAATTGAAGCTGGTTTTCCGGCTGCTAGTCCAGATTCATTTATAGCTGTTCAAGAAATTGCTAAAGCCATGAAAAAAACAGCAGTGACAGGATTAGCTCGTTCTGTAAAATCTGATATTGATGCTTGTTATGAGGCTCTTAAGGATGCCAAATATCCTCAAATTCATGTCTTTATCGCTACCAGTCCGATTCACCGCAAGTATAAGCTAAATAAGAGCAAGGAAGAGATTTTAGAAGCTATCAAGGAACATGTTTCTTATGCACGTTCTAAGTTTGAAATCGTCGAATTCTCTCCTGAAGATGCGACTAGAACAGAGTTGGATTTCCTCTTACAAGTCGTTCAAACAGCGGTCGATGTAGGTGCATCTTATATCAATATCCCTGACACAGTTGGTTTTACGACTCCAGAAGAGTTTGCACGTATCTTTGATCACTTGATTGAAAATATTAAATCAGATCATAAAGTTGTCTTTGGTGTCCACTGTCACGATGATCTCGGTATGGCAACTGCAAATACTTTGACAGCAATTAAACACGGTGCTGGACGCGTCCAGGGAACTATTAATGGTATCGGTGAACGCGCAGGTAATGTTGCTCTTGAAGAAGTAGCTGTTGCTTTGAAGATTCGTGAGGATTTCTTCCAAGCAACTAGTGATATTGTTTTGGATGAAACAATGAATACGTCTGAAATGGTTTCTCGCTTCTCTGGTATTCCAGTTCCTAAAAACAAGGCTGTCGTTGGTGGCAATGCCTTCTCTCATGAATCGGGCATTCACCAAGATGGAGTCCTTAAAAATCCTCTCACTTATGAGATCATCACACCTGAATTGGTCGGTGTTAAGAGTAATAGCCTTCCACTTGGTAAATTGTCTGGTCGCCATGCCTTTGTTGAGAAACTAAGAGAATTGGCTCTAGATTTTACAGAAGAGGATATCAAACCACTCTTCGCTAAGTTCAAGGCACTGGCGGACAAGAAACAAGAAATCACAGATGCAGATATTCGAGCTCTGGTAGCTGGAACCATGGTTGAAAATCCAGAAGGCTTCCATTTTGATGATTTGCAACTTCAAACCCATGCAGATAATGACATTGAAGCGCTCGTTAGCCTAGCCAATATGGATGGTGAGAAAGTCGAATTCAATGCGACAGGGCAAGGTTCCGTTGAAGCAATCTTTAACGCTATCGATAAGTTCTTTAACCAATCTGTCCGCTTGGTGTCCTATACCATTGATGCTGTAACAGATGGAATCGATGCCCAAGCTCGGGTTTTGGTCACTGTTGAAAACAGAGATACCGAAACCATCTTTAACGCAGCAGGTCTTGATTTCGATGTATTGAAGGCTTCCGCTATTGCCTATATCAATGCCAATACTTTTGTTCAAAAAGAGAATGCAGGTGAGATGGGGCATAGCGTTTCCTACCGAGACATGCCTAGTGTGTAAAGGAGAAGGCTATGACAAAGAAAATAGTAGCTCTAGCAGGGGATGGAATCGGTCCAGAAATCATGGAAGCTGGTTTAGCGGTTCTGGAAGCTCTAGCTTCAAAAACAGGATTTGACTATGAGATAGACAGACGCCCCTTTGGAGGTGCGGGTATTGATGCTGTGGGGCATCCCTTACCTGATGAAACCCTCAAGGCATGTAGAGAAGCAGATGCTATTCTCCTTGCGGCTATCGGTAGTCCCCAGTATGATGGGGCGGCGATTCGGCCTGAACAAGGCTTGCTAGCTCTTCGTAAGGAACTCAATCTCTATGCCAATATTAGGCCTGTAAAAATCTTTGACAGTCTCAAGCATTTATCACCTCTCAAACCGGAACGAATTGCTGGTGTAGACTTTGTCGTGGTGCGTGAGTTGACAGGTGGAATTTACTTTGGGGATCATATCCTTGAAGAGCGAAAAGCGCGTGATATCAACGACTACAGCTATGAGGAAGTAGAGCGGATCATTCGCAAGGCATTTGAAATCGCAAGAAGTCGCAGAAAAATCGTTACTAGTATCGATAAGCAAAATGTTCTAGCGACTTCAAAACTCTGGCGGAGAGTAGCTGAGGAAGTCGCTCAGGATTTCCCAGATGTAACCTTGGAACACCAGTTGGTGGACTCAGCTGCCATGCTCATGATTACCAATCCTGCCAAGTTTGATGTCATCGTGACGGAAAATCTTTTCGGAGATATTCTATCTGATGAATCAAGCGTTCTATCTGGCACGCTTGGAGTCATGCCATCAGCCAGTCATTCTGAAATAGGTCCAAGTCTTTATGAACCTATTCATGGTTCGGCACCTGATATTGCAGGTCAAGGAATTGCCAATCCTATTTCCATGATTTTGTCAGTTGCCATGATGTTGAGAGATAGCTTTGGACGTTATGAGGATGCGGAGCGTATCGAACGTGCTGTTGAAGCTAGTTTAGCGGCTGGCATTTTAACAAGAGATATTGGAGGACAGGCTTCGACCAGGGAAATGACAGAAGCCATCATTGAAAGATTATGAAGATAAATGAAGGAATAACGCTTGCCCTCTTGATTTGGAATTTGTTGATTTTCTTGATTTACGGCATTGACAAATCCAAGGCAAGAAGAGGTGCTTGGCGCATCCCAGAGAAAATTCTCTTGACTATAGTACTTGTCTGTGGTGGATTTGGTGCCTGGTTAGCAGGAATGACCTTTCACCACAAGACTCGAAAATGGTATTTTAAAACGGTTTGGTTCCTTGGGATGGTAACCACACTAGTAGCCCTATATTTCATTTGGAGGTAATGAATGGCAGGAAAATCGATTTTTGATAAATTATGGGACCGCCATGTCATCACAGGAGAAGAAGGGCAGCCCCAACTCATGTATGTGGATCAGCATTATATTCATGAAGTGACTAGTCCCCAAGCTTTTCAAGGATTACGAGATGCAGGTCGCAGATTGAGACGGCCAAACTTGACATTTGGAACCTTTGACCACAATGTACCTACGGTCAATATCTATGATATTCGAGATGTCATTTCTAAGGCTCAAATTGATAAGCTTGCTGAAAATGTTGAGGAGTTTGGGATTGAACATGCGGCCCACGGTTCTGAAAAGCAGGGGATTGTTCACATGGTAGGTCCAGAAACAGGACGGACCCAACCGGGAAAATTCATCGTCTGTGGAGACAGCCATACAGCAACTCACGGAGCTTTCGGAGCTATCGCCTTTGGGATTGGGACCAGTGAGGTCGAGCATGTTTTTGCTACCCAGACCCTCTGGCAGGTCAAACCCAAGAAAATGCTGGTAGAATTCACTGGTGTTCCTCAAAAAGGAGTTTATTCTAAGGATTACATTTTAGCCTTGATTGCCAAGTATGGCGTTGCTTGTGGTGTTGGTTACGTTGTGGAATATCGTGGGGAAGCGATTGATGCACTGAGCATGGAAGAGAGAATGACCATCTGCAATATGTCCATCGAGTTTGGCTCTAAGATGGGGATTATGAATCCGGATCAGACCACCTATGACTATCTCAAGGGACGAGAATGTGTTCCAGAAGCTTTCGAGGAGGCTGTGGCGGATTGGAAGACCCTTGTCAGTGATGAGGATGCTGTCTATGATAAGGTTATCCAGATGGATGTCTCAGACTTGGCTCCTATGGTGACTTGGGGTACTAATCCTGCTATGGGAGTTGACTTTGACAGCAGCTTCCCAGAAATTAAGGATATGAATGATGAGCGAGCATATCATTACATGGACTTGGAGCCTGGTCAAAAGCCAGCAGATATTGAATTAGGCTATATTTTTATTGGCTCTTGTACCAATGCTCGTCTCAGCGATTTACAGCTGGCTGCGCGATTTGTCAAAGGGAAGAAAATTGCTCCTAACTTAACGGCTATCGTAGTCCCAGGCTCTCGCCCTGTGAAACGAGCTGCTGAGAAGTTGGGCTTGGACAAGGTCTTTCTAGATGCTGGTTTTGAGTGGAGAGACCCAGGTTGTTCCATGTGTCTAGGGATGAATCCTGACAAGGTTCCAGATGGTGTCCACTGCGCTTCAACTAGCAACCGCAATTTTGAAGACAGACAAGGCTTTGGTGCTAAGACCCATCTCTGCAGTCCAGCCATGGCAGCTGCGGCAGCTATTGCAGGGCGTTTCGTAGATGTTCGGCAAATGCCAGAGGCCCAGTAAGGAGAGGATATGGAGAAATTTACAGTTTATACGGGAACGACCGTTCCTCTCATGAATGATAACATTGATACTGACCAAATCCTTCCCAAGCAGTTTCTCAAGTTAATTGATAAGAAAGGCTTTGGTAAGTACCTCATGTATGCTTGGCGTTATCTGGACGACAAGTATACTGAGGATCCTGACTTTGTCTTTAACCGACCTGAATATCGAAAAGCTAGTATTCTCATCTCAGGGGATAACTTCGGGGCAGGGTCTTCCAGAGAACACGCAGCTTGGGCTCTAGCTGACTATGGGTTTAAGGTCGTGATTGCAGGATCTTTCGGGGACATTCATTATAATAATGAACTCAATAATGGCATGTTGCCTATTGTTCAGCCTAAGGAGGTTAGAGAAAAGCTAGCCCAACTCAAACCGACCGACCAGGTAACTGTAGACTTGGAACAACAGAAAATTATCTCACCAGTCGGAGAATTCACTTTCGAAATCGATAGCGAGTGGAAACACAAGCTTTTAAATGGTTTAGATGATATCGGTATTACTTTGCAGTATGAAGATTTGATTGCTGCCTATGAAAAACAACGACCAGCCTACTGGCAGGATTAGAAAAAATAGAAAAGGAACTATAGAACTATGACAAAACACATTCAATGGAACGGAACACTTTCACAAGAAGGCTATGACATTTTAAAAGGTGAGGGCGGATGTATCGTTTGCCCTACTAAAGTTGGTTACATTATCATGACTAGCGATAAGGCAGGTCTTGAACGCAAATTTGAAGCCAAAGAGCGTAACCGTAACAAACCAGGTGTTGTACTTTGTGGAAGCATGGATGAACTTCGCGCTTTAGCACAACTCAACCCAGAAATTGAAGCCTTCTACCAAAAACATTGGGACGAAGACATTCTCCTAGGTTGTATCCTTCCTTGGAAACCAGAAGCCTTTGAAAAACTTAAAGCATACGGTGATGGCCGTGAAGAGCTCATGACAGACGTTCGTGGAACAAGCTGTTTTGTTATCAAATTCGGGAAAGCAGGAGAACAGTTGGCTGCTAAACTTTGGGAAGAAGGCAAAATGGTCTATGCCTCATCAGCCAACCCATCTGGAAAAGGAAACCGCGGTAAGGTGGAAGGTATCGGAGAACGGATCGAAGGAGCAGTGGACCTTGTCATTGAGGCAGATGACTATGTGGCATCCATCCAACCTGACAAAACAATCGAAACTCGCTACGAGCAAGGTGTGATGGTGTCTATGGTTGATAAAGATGGTAAGCTCATCCCAGAACAAGGAGGAGACCGTTCAATCTCACCAGCTCCAGTTGTGATCCGCAAAGGGCTTGACATTGATAAAATCATGATGCACCTGTCAGATACTTTTAACTCATGGGACTACCGTCAGGGTGAGTATTATTAAGATAAAAAGAGTCTAGTGTTATGAGATATTAAAGCTCCTAACACTGGGCTTTTTGTTTAGAATTTCTTTTCTTTTTCTATAGGATATGATATTCTATATATGAAATATATAGTTTTTTATTCGAACATTATTATAAAAGGAGTAAGATTGATGGATAAAAGAAAGGTTAGCTTGGAAGATTTTTATGCTTGGTATCAAGAAAATAAAATAAGATTAAGAGAAGATGCATTTAAATATAGTGTTCACAATGAAAAATTACGGGAAGAATTTCTTAAAGAATGGCCACTTGATAGAATTTTAACCATGTCTATCGATGAATACGTCATTGGGAAAGGTGCTAAAAGTAATTCTTTTTGCTATGCTCTTGAGATAGGAAAGTACCAATCATTATTTATGGGGATTGGTGGAGGAGGTTCTTCAAAATTTGGTATTTATTGGAATGAGGATACCAAAAGCTATAAGAATCAAGCTAATAAAATCATTCCAGAATCAGAACTAGAAGACCGATTTAACAAATTAAAATCGGATTTGTACGAGATCATCCAAGCTGGTAGAATGTTGGATTTCAATAATCCTATCTTTGACATGAAACAGTCAAAGAATGAATTTATTGGGCGTTCTGCGGTAGTCACAAAACTACTTTGTATTTATTCTGAGAATCCCTCTTTTTTAGGAGTAAATATGAATAGTCAAAATGAATTTTGGAATAGGTTGATTCCCCAAAGTAATCAAGGAGGGCCCTATCGTCAGAATCATGAGATTTGTAAACTGTTTTCTAAAACCTATCCTGAACTAGAATCTTCAATTTTGGGTAGTATTTTATTTGAGTATTCAAAAGATTTTATAGACAATAATAATAAGCAAGAGGAGGAACAAATGAATGCACAAATTAATTTTCAACATCCATTGAGTCGAACTTTACTTTCATCCAAAAACCTCATCCTCCGTGGTGCACCTGGCACAGGAAAAACTTATCTTGCTAAAGAAATTGCTAAAGAATTAACGGATGGCGATGAAGACCAAATCGGCTTTGTACAGTTTCACCCATCTTATGATTATACGGATTTTGTTGAGGGTTTAAGACCGGATTCAAATGAGGATGGCAGTATATTTTTTAAATTAAAAGAAGGTATTTTTAAGAAGTTTTGTCAGAATGCTATAGATGCTCAGAAAACTGGAGGACAAGATAATTTTGAGGAAGCGTGGAGGAAGCTAACGGATGCTATCAATGAAAAGCAAGGACAATACTTCTTTCCTCGTAGTTCTGTTCCAGCCAGTTTAAATAGTCAAGGGAATGTGAAGTTTGATTCTCCTGTTGCTACCAAAGAAAAAGTGTATCTTTTGTACAAGGGTGAAGATACTAATTTAAAGTACGAAACTTATCAAAAAATTGTTTTGGAGCACATGAAAGAAAGTTATGGTTTATGTGATTATGTATCCCCAATGATTAACACAGACAAGAAATTCGTTTTCATCATAGATGAGATCAATCGTGGGGAGATTTCTAAGATTTTCGGTGAACTCTTTTTCTCTATTGACCCTGGCTACCGTGGTGAAAAGGGAAGTGTTTCTACCCAATATGCTAATTTACATGAGACTGATGACAAGTTTTATATTCCTGAGAATGTCTACATCATCGGAACAATGAATGATATTGACCGTTCAGTAGATACCTTTGATTTTGCTATGCGTCGTCGTTTCCGTTTTGTTGAAGTTACTGCCGAGAGTCAAGTTGGTATGCTTGATGAGGTGCTTGGTGATAAAGCCGAAGAAGCTAAAATTCGTCTTAGAAATTTGAACGCTGCTATCGAAAACGTTCAGGAGCTAAATAGCCATTATCATATCGGACCAAGTTATTTCCTTAAGTTGAAGGATGTAGATTTTGACTATGAATTACTCTGGTCTGATTATATTAAACCGCTACTAGAAGACTACTTGCGTGGTTCTTATGAAGAAGATGAAACTCTGCAAACATTGAAAAAAGCATTTGATCTGACAAATAAAGAGCAAGAACCCCAAGATATTGGTGATAATGATGCGGATAACTGATAATCAGCATAGAATTGCTAAAGAAGACTTTGTCGCAGAATATCCCAAACTAAGTCAAGCTCTTCTTGATAGAACACTGGATAACCTTTCTAGAGAGGACAATATCTTTATTTTTCCAAATGATTTGACTCATACTCCCGATTTAGACAAGGACCAAAAGATTTTGGAAACAGTTAATCAGGAAATCAAGACAGGAAACGTGATTGGTTTTCTTGGATACGGTCAGGAAAGATTAACGATTTCCTCTCGTTTTTCTGATGAAAGTAACGACCATTTTTTGCATTATCTTTTACAAAAGGTTCTCAATATCAATCTGACTAGTTTAGATGTCGGTCTGTCTCCTGAAGATAAGCTCTATCAACTCTTGATTTACCTCTTTCCCAAATATCTGCAAGCTGCTCTCAGAAAAGGTCTTTATAAGGAATACCAGCGATTTTTCCATAACGATAGTCATGTGAAGGGCGTACTAGATGTTGGAAATCATCTGAAAAAAAATCTCCCTTTTATGGAAAATATTGCCTATACAACTAGAGAGTTTACTTATGATAATCCACTCATGCAGTTGATTCGACATACGATTGAGTACATAAAGAATCAGAAAAGTTTCGGAGTTCTGCTCGATAGTAATCGTGAAAATATGACAGAAATTACTCGTGTAACTCCAGCTTATAAACTATCTGATCGTGCCAAGATTATCAGAATGAATAAAATCAAACTCATCCGACACGCCTATTTCAGAGAGTATAGAAAATTACAGGAACTCTGCTTGATGATTCTGAGTAGAGAAAAGCATGGTCTTGGACCTCAAGCCCAAAGGGTACATGGTATTCTCTTTGATGTTGCCTGGCTTTGGGAAGAGTATGTTTACACCTTGTTGCCAAAAGGTTTTGTACATCCCAGAAATAAGGATAAGACGGATGGAATTTCAGTATTTTCTGTTGGGAAACGAAAAGTATATCCAGATTTTTATGACAGAGAACGAAAGATTGTTCTAGATGCAAAATATAAGAAACTGGAGTTCACTGAAAAAGGGATTAACCGTGAGGACTTGTTCCAATTGATCTCCTATTCTTATATCTTAAAATCTGAGAAAGCTGGACTGATTTTTCCTAGTATGGAGCGGTCAGTAAATAGTGAAATAGGAAAAGTAGCTGGTTATGGAGCTCAATTGAAGAAGTGGTCTATCCAGATCCCTCAGAATGCTTCATCCTATAGTGCATTTTGTAAAATGATGGAAAATTCAGAAGAAAATTTTAAAGCGATTATTGATGAAGAAGTGGGGAGAAAGTAATCTCTTCGCTTTTTTGCTATTTATACAAGTAATTTCCGAACAATATAATTTGATTATTGAAAATATTTGACAAAAACTGTACTTTAGTTTATAATAAATCAAGGAAACGTCGGAAAAGGCGTAGAGATGCGCAAGCATAGGTAGGTCATTACAAAAGAAACGAGACATCGATATGTTAAATGAATTTCCAATTTTTGATTACGAAGATATTCAGTTGATCCCAAATAAATGTGTCATTAAAAGTCGCGCAGAAGCAGATACAAGTGTCACGCTTGGAAATCACACTTTCAAACTACCTGTTGTACCTGCAAATATGCAGACGATTTTGGATGAGAACGTAGCAGAGCAACTTGCTAAAGGCGGTTACTTTTACATTATGCATCGTTTTGATGAGGCTGGGCGCATTCCTTTTATCAAACGCATGCACGATCAAGGGCTCATTGCTTCCATTTCTGTCGGTGTCAAGGATTACGAGTATGACTTTGTTAGTCGACTCAAGGCTGATGCTCCTGAGTATATCACGATTGATATTGCTCATGGTCATGCGGATAGCGTGATTTCTATGATTCAACATATCAAGAAAGAATTGCCAGATACTTTTGTCATTGCTGGTAACGTAGGAACACCAGAAGCTGTGCGTGAATTGGAAAATGCCGGTGCGGATGCTACTAAGGTTGGAATCGGTCCTGGTAAGGTTTGTATCACCAAAGTTAAGACAGGTTTTGGTACAGGTGGCTGGCAATTGGCTGCCCTACGTTGGTGTGCTAAGGCTGCGCGTAAACCGATCATTGCTGATGGTGGTATTCGTACTCATGGTGATATAGCCAAGTCTATCCGTTTCGGTGCCAGCATGGTCATGATTGGTTCCCTTTTTGCAGGACATATCGAAAGCCCAGGAAAGACGATTGAAGTCGATGGCGAACAGTTCAAAGAATACTATGGTTCAGCTTCACAGTATCAAAAAGGCGCTTATAAAAATGTAGAAGGTAAACGCATCTTACTGCCTGCCAAAGGACACTTGCAAGATACCCTTACTGAGATGGAGCAGGACTTGCAAAGTGCTATTTCCTACGCAGGTGGACGCAAGGTTGCGGACCTCAAACACGTTGATTATGTTATCGTGAAAAACTCTATCTGGAACGGGGATGCTTCACACTAACGGACGCTTAGTCTACCCATAAAAAACTTGTTATTAGAGCAAATTTCTGTTATAATAAGACAAGTTTCCACCCTTAGTGTAATGGATATCACGTAAGATTCCGGTTCTTGAGATGGGGGTTCGATTCCCTCAGGGTGGATGTAAATAGCCTATGAAAGCCTTAAATAAGGCTTTTTTCTTTATCTCGCCCCAAGTTTGCTCCTAAAATTGGAAAGTTTGTTCTAAAAAATGTTCAAATCCCCTTTACTCCCGTTTTAAAGTGACTCGGAGGGCTTTTTTTGATATAATAAAAGAGACTGTTATCAGTTAGAAAGAGGTTGGTATGAAAGAATTACAAACTGTACTAAAGAAGCGTTTTGCAATCGAATTTGCAGACAAGAACTTACTGGAAACGGCCTTTACTCATACGAGTTATGCCAATGAGCACCGCCTCTTAAAAATTTCACACAATGAGCGCTTGGAATTTTTAGGAGACGCTGTTCTGCAATTATTGATTTCAGAATATCTGTATAAAAAATATCCTAAGAAACCAGAGGGAGATTTGTCTAAACTCCGTGCTATGATTGTCCGTGAGGAGAGTTTGGCTGGTTTTGCGCGTGATTGCCAGTTTGATCAGTTTATCAAGCTAGGAAAAGGAGAAGAAAAGTCTGGTGGTCGCAATCGTGACACCATTCTTGGTGATGCCTTTGAAGCCTTTCTGGGTGCTTTGCTTTTAGACAAGGATGTTGCTAGGGTAAAAGAGTTCATCTATCAAGTCATGATCCCCAAGGTTGAAGCAGGTGACTTTGAAATGATTAAGGATTACAAGACACATCTGCAAGAGTTGCTCCAGGTTAATGGAGATGTGGATATTCGCTACCAGGTGACCTCTGAGACGGGGCCTGCCCATGATAAGGTTTTTGATGTAGAAGTTCTGGTTGAGGGCAAGAGTATCGGAAAAGGCCAAGGCCGTTCTAAAAAATTGGCAGAGCAAGAGGCCGCAAAAAATGCCGTTGAGAAAGGGCTGGATTCATGTATTTAAAGGAAATTGAGATCCAGGGATTCAAGTCTTTTGCTGACAAGACCAGGGTTGTCTTTGACCAAGGTGTGACAGCTGTCGTTGGGCCCAATGGTTCTGGGAAGTCAAATATCACAGAAAGTCTACGATGGGCCTTGGGGGAGTCCAGTATTAAGAGCCTTCGTGGTGGTAAGATGCCTGACGTTATCTTTGCTGGAACAGAAAGTCGCAAACCGCTCAATTATGCCTCTGTTATCGTGACCTTGGACAATGAAGATGGCTTTATCAAGGATGCAGGGCAAGTCATTAAGGTAGAACGCCATATCTACCGTAGTGGAGATAGCGAGTATCGAATTGATAGCAAGAAAGTGCGTTTGCGTGATATTCATGACCTTTTCTTGGATACCGGTTTGGGACGGGATTCTTTCTCCATCATTTCCCAAGGGAAGGTTGAGGAGATTTTTAATTCCAAGCCAGAGGAACGACGAGCTATTTTTGAAGAAGCTGCTGGAGTTTTAAAATACAAGACTCGTCGAAAAGAAACAGAAAGCAAACTGCAACAAACTCAAGACAATCTCGACCGCTTAGAGGATATTATCTATGAGTTGGACAATCAAATCAAGCCCCTTGCAAAACAAGCCGAGAATGCTCGTAAGTTTCTCGACTTGGATGGTCAACGTAAGACAATTTACTTGGATGTACTGGTTTCCCAAATCAAGGAAAATAAGACTGAACTAGAGCTGACAGAAGAAGAGCTAACGCAAGTTCAGGAACTCTTGACTAGCTATTACCAAAAACGTGAAGAGTTAGAGGAGGAAAATCAAAGTCTTAAAAAGAAACGTCAGGATCTCCAAGCTCAAATGGTCAAGGATCAAGGGAGCTTGATGGATTTGACTAGTTTGATCAGTGACTTAGAGCGAAAACTAGCCTTGTCTAAACTGGAATCTGAGCAAGTAGCCCTCAATCAACAAGAAGCACAAGCCCGTTTGACTGCTTTGGAAGATAAGAGAGAGACTCTAAGTACAGAGAAGGCTGAAAAAGAAGCGAACTTGGCACAGTTAGAGGAAAATCTAGCTGAAAATAACAAGGAACTCAATCGTTTAGAAGCAGAATTGCTAGCTTTTTCAGATGATCCTGATCAGATGATTGAGCTCTTGCGCGAACGCTTTGTCGCTCTTTTACAAGAAGAAGCGGATGTCTCAAACCAACTGACCCGCATCGAGAATGAACTAGAGAACAGCCGTCAGCTATCTCAAAAACAAGCAGATCAAGTTGAGAAACTGAAAGAACAATTGGCTACAGCTAAAGAGAAAGCAAGTCAGCAAAAGTCTGATCTTGAAACTGCCAAGGAGCAGGTTCAGAAATTATTGGCTGACTACCAAGCTAGTGCTAAGGAGCAAGAGGAGCAGAAAGTTTCTTACCAAGCCCAGCAGAGCCAATTCTTTGACCGTCTGGATAGTCTCAAAAACAAGCAGGCTAGAGCCCAAAGTTTGGAAAATATCCTTAAAAATCATAGCAACTTTTACGCGGGTGTTAAGAGTGTTCTCCAAGAAAAAGACCGCCTAGGCGGGATTATTGGTGCAGTTAGTGAACATTTGACTTTTGATGTTCATTATCAAACTGCCCTAGAAATTGCGCTTGGTGCAAGCAGTCAGCACATCATCGTAGAAGATGAGAACGCGGCGACTAAGGCGATTGATTTACTCAAACGCAACAGAGCTGGTCGTGCAACCTTTCTTCCACTGACGACTATCAAGGCTCGTACGATTTCTAGTCAGAATCAAGATGCTATTGCTGCAAGTCCAGGATTTCTGGGAATGGCAGATGAGTTGGTGTCGTTTGACAAGAGACTAGAAGCCATTTTCAAGAACTTACTAGCCACAACGGCAATATTTGATACTGTAGAACATGCGCGTGCCGCAGCTCGCCAAGTTCGTTACCAAGTTCGTATGGTGACACTGGATGGGACAGAGTTGCGTACAGGTGGTTCCTACGCGGGTGGTGCTAATCGCCAGAATAACAGTATTTTCATCAAGCCAGAGCTGGAGCAATTACAAAAAGAAATTGTTGAAGAAGAAGCTAGTCTTCGTTCAGAAGAAGCGACTTTGAAGACCTTGCAAGATGAGATGGCAGTATTAACAGACAGGTTAGAAGCCATCAAATCTCAGGGAGAACAGGCTCGTATCCATGAGCAAGGTTTGTATCTTGCTTATCAACAAACCAATCAGCAGGTCGAAGAACTGGAAACTCTTTGGAAACTTCAAGAAGAGGAATTAAATCGCCTTACTGAAGGAGATTGGCAAGCGGACAAGGAAAAATGCCAAGAGCGCCTTGCTACTATTGCCAGAGAAAAGCAAAATCTGGAAACTGAGATTGAAGAAATTAAGTCTAACAAAAACGCAATTCAAGAACGTTATCAAAACTTGCAGGAACAGATCTCTCAAGCGCGCTTGCTTAAGTCCGAACTGCAAGGACAAAAGCGGTACGGAGTTACTGATATTGAACGCTTAGGTAAGGAACTGGATAATCTGGATATCGAGCAAGAGGAAATCCAGCGTCTCCTCCAAGAAAAGGTTGATAATCTTGAGAAAGTGGATACGGCTTTGCTAAACCAGCAGGAGGAAGAGGCCAAAACTCAAAAAGCCAATCTTCAACAAGGTCTGATTCGTAAGCAGTTTGAGTTGGATGATATCGAAGGTCAGCTGGATGATATTGCCAGCCATTTGGACCAGGCTCGTCAGCAGAATGAAGAGTGGATTCGAAAGCAAACACGTGCTGAAGCTAAGAAAGAAAAGGTCAGCGAACGCTTACGCTATCTACAAGCTCAATTAACTGACCAGTACCAAATCAGCTACACAGAGGCTCTAGAAAAGGCTCATGAACTGGAAAATCTCAATCTGTCAGAGCAAGAGGTTAAGGATTTGGAGAAGGCTATTCGCTCACTGGGTCCTGTCAACTTGGACGCAATTGACCAGTACGAAGAAGTTCATAACCGTCTAGACTTTCTAAATAGCCAACGAGATGATATTTTGTCTGCGAAAAACCTGCTTCTTGAAACCATCACAGAGATGAATGATGAGGTTAAGGAACGCTTTAAATCAACCTTTGAAGCTATTCGTGAGTCCTTTAAAGTGACCTTTAGACAGATGTTTGGTGGAGGTCAAGCAGACTTGATATTGACTGAGGGCGATCTTTTAACAGCTGGTGTGGAGATTTCTGTTCAACCACCAGGTAAGAAAATCCAATCACTCAACCTCATGAGTGGTGGTGAAAAAGCCCTATCTGCTCTGGCTCTGCTCTTCTCAATCATCCGAGTTAAGACTATTCCTTTCGTCATCTTGGACGAGGTAGAGGCGGCGCTGGACGAAGCCAATGTCAAACGTTTTGGGGATTACCTCAACCGCTTTGATAAGGATAGTCAGTTTATCGTCGTAACTCACCGTAAGGGGACGATGGCGGCAGCGGATTCTATCTATGGAGTTACCATGCAAGAATCAGGTGTATCTAAAATTGTTTCGGTTAAGTTAAAAGATTTGGAAGAAACAGTAGACTAGTTACCAAACGATAGCATCTCTTAGGAGGTGCTATTTTTTAAAACTAAAGCCCTAAATTTTCTCTTACGGTCAGTTCAGGCGCAAAAAACGACATTTGGGATTTCCTCTTAGCGAAAAGACTCTCTCTATGATATAATAGTTTCATGATTACAACAGTACCTATTAAGAACGAAAAAGACATTGCAGTACCGGGAAAAACAGTCCTTGTACTAGGTTATTTTGATGGCATCCACAAGGGACATCAGAAACTTTTTGAAGTGGCCAGCAAGGCTTCGATGAAGGATTATCTGCCAGTTGTCGTGATGACTTTTACAGAGTCGCCAAAACTTGCCTTACAACCTTTTCAACCTGAACTAATGCTTCACATCGTCAATCATGAGGAACGAGAGCACAAGATGAAATGGCATGGGGTAGAGGCTCTTTTCCTACTTGACTTTAGTAGCAAATTTGCTAGTCTAACGGGTCAAGAATTCTTTGATACCTATGTTCGAGCTTTAAAACCAGCGATTATTGTAGCAGGATTTGACTATACCTTTGGCTCAGATAAGAAAACTGCGGATGACCTTAAGGACTATTTTGATGGAGAGATCATCATTGTTCCTCCAGTTGAGGATGAAAAGGGCAAGATTAGTTCTACACGGATTCGTCAGGCAATTCTTGATGGAGATGTAAAGGAAGTCAATCATCTGCTCGGCACTCCGCTCCCATCTCGTGGAATGGTCGTTCATGGAAATGCACGAGGACGTACTATTGGTTATCCAACAGCCAATCTGGTCCTAAGAGATCGAACCTATATGCCAGCGGACGGTGTTTACGTAGTCGATGTGGAAGTGCAGCGTCAGAGATATCGTGGCATGGCGAGCGTTGGCAAAAATGTTACCTTTGATGGAGAAGAACCACGTTTTGAAGTCAATATTTTCGACTTTTCAGACGATATTTACGGTGAGACAGTCATGGTCTACTGGCTAGACCGTGTTCGCGATATGGTCAAATTTGACTCCATAGAAGAACTCGTAGACCAACTCCAGAAAGACGAAGAGATTGCTAGGAACTGGAAGGATGGAGAGTAGAAGAGTTAAAAAAGTGAACCATATTTTGTGTTTGCTTTTTTTTATTTTTGAAAGAAATTTTTATAGAGAGAAACATAATTGAAGGTTGATTGAAAATCTGTTAAAATAGTGATATTCATAACTTTAAAACCAAAGAAAAGAGACTATATGATTACAGGCGAATTAAAAAGTAAAATTGATCAGCTGTGGGAAATGTTGTGGACTGAAGGAAATGCAAATCCTCTAACAAATATTGAACAATTAACTTATCTTCTGTTTATGAAGGATTTGGATAGTGTCGAACTTGGACGCGAAAGCGATGCTGAGTTTCTAGGAATTTCTTATGAGGGAATTTTTCCAAAAGACAAACCTGAATACCGTTGGTCGACTTTTAAAAATATGGGAGATGCTCAGGAAGTCTATCGTTTAATGACACAGGAGATTTTTCCATTTATGAAGAATCTTAAGGGTGATACTGATGATACAGCTTTTTCACGTTATATGCGTGAAGCTATCTTTCAAATAAATAAACCTGCTACTCTCCAGAAGGTGATTTCTATATTAGATGAATTTCCAACTAGAGGGTCAGATATAGATTTTGATAATGACACACAGGGAATTAATGATATTGGCGACATCTATGAATATCTGCTATCAAAATTGTCAACCGCAGGTAAAAATGGACAATTTCGTACGCCTCGTCACATCATCGATATGATGGTTGAGTTGATGCAACCAACTATCAAGGATATTATTTCAGATCCTGCTATGGGGTCTGCTGGTTTCTTAGTATCTGCTAGCCGCTACTTAAAGTGTAAAAAAGATGAATGGGAAACCAATCCAGATAATATCAACCATTTTCATAACAATATGTTTCATGGAAATGATACGGATACAACTATGCTTAGACTTGGTGCAATGAACATGATGTTGCATGGAGTGGAAAATCCACAAATTAGTTATCTTGACTCACTATCTCAAGATAATGAAGAAGCAGATAAATACACTTTAGTGTTAGCAAATCCTCCATTTAAGGGATCGCTTGACTACGATTCAACTTCAAATGATCTCCTTGCGACTGTAAAAACCAAAAAAACAGAATTACTTTTCCTTGCTCTTTTCTTGCGTACATTGAAACCAGGGGGACGTGCAGCGGTTATTGTACCTGATGGTGTCCTCTTTGGTTCTTCTAAAGCCCATAAAGGAATTCGTCAAGAAATTGTTGAAAATCATAAATTAGATGCTGTAATCTCAATGCCTAGCGGTGTTTTCAAACCTTATGCTGGAGTTTCAACTGCCATTCTCATCTTTACAAAAACTGGAAATGGTGGAACGGACAAGGTCTGGTTTTACGATATGAAAGCAGATGGTTTAAGTTTGGATGATAAACGACAACCGATCAGTGATAATGATATTCCAGATATTATTCAACGTTTCCATCAACTTGAAAAGGAAGCAGAACGTAAGAGAACAGACCAGTCTTTCTTTGTTTCAATTGATGAGATAAAGGAAAATGATTATGATCTATCAATCAATAAATACAAAGAAATCGAGTATGAAAAAGTTGAGTATGAACCAACAGAAGTCATCTTAAAGAAAATCAATGATCTAGAAAAAGAAATTCAAGCTGGCTTAGCAGAGTTAGAAGAATTACTCAAGTAGGGAGATGGATGTATGAAAAAAGTGAAGTTGGGGGAAGTGGTAACTCTGAAAAAGGGTAAGAAAGCCACTATACTTAATGAACAAACGACTCTAAGTCAACGTTATATTCAGATAGATGATTTGAGAAATGACAATAATCTAAAATTCACTGAAAGTTTAAATATGACTGAAGCACTTCTAGATGACATTCTGATAGCTTGGGATGGTGCTAATGCAGGAACAATTGGCTATGGACTATCGGGAGCTGTTGGTAGCACTATTATGGTCTTAAAAAAGAATGAACAATACAAAGACAAGATTATATCAGATTATTTGGGAGTTTTTTTGGAAAGTAAATCGCAGTATTTACGGTATCATTCAACAGGTGCAACAATTCCTCATTTAAATAAAAATATATTACTTGATCTAAAATTAGAATTGTTACGTATCGAAGAACAAGAGAACATTATCTGTATTCTTAATATCATCAAAAGACTTATTACTAAAAGAAAATGTCAATTGGAAGAACTAAACTTGCTCGTCAAATCCCGATATTTCGAGGAGGTTGTTGTATGAAGAAAGTGAAGTTAGGGGAAGTGGCTACTTTTATTAATGGCTATGCTTTTAAACCTCAGGATTGGTCATTTGAAGGAAAAGAGATTATTAGAATACAGAATTTGACTAAAACTTCAAAAGAGATAAATTATTATTCGGGTACGATTGATAAAAAATATATTGTTGAAGATGGTGATATTCTTATTTCTTGGTCGGGGACATTAGGGGTTTTTGAGTGGTGTGGAAAATCCGCAGTGTTAAATCAGCATATTTTTAAAGTTGTTTTCGATAAGATAGATATCGATAAATCATATTTTAAATATGTTGTTGAAAAAGGTTTGCAAGACGCTATAAAACATACTCATGGTTCCACAATGAAACATTTAACTAAAAAATATTTCGATAATATTATGGTTTCATATACAAATTTGAAAGAGCAACAAAGAATTGCAAGTGAACTGGATTTGTTAAGCAAGCTGATTTTAAGGAGACAAGAACAACTTGAAGAGTTTAATATACTTGTAAAATCCCGATTTAACGAGATGTTTGGGGATCCTGTTTTGAATGATATGGGTTGGGAGATTGAAACACTAGATAAAGTTGGAACGATTGGTAGAGGTGTTTCTAAGTATAGACCACGTAACGCTTCGGAATTATTTGGAGGAATCTATCCGTTTATACAGACAGGAGATGTAGCTAATTCAGGAAACTATATTGTAGATTATCATTCTACATATTCTGAGTTTGGTCTTAAACAAAGTAAATTGTGGGATAAAGGAACATTATGTATAACTATCGCAGCTAATATAGCTAAAACAAGTATATTGGCTTTTGATTCATGTTTTCCAGATAGCATTGTTGGTTTTATTCCAGGAGAAAGAACCAATAATATGTTTATTCATTATTGGTTTAGTTACTTTCAAAAGATGCTAGAAAGTCAAGCTCCAGAATCAGCTCAAAAGAATATAAATTTAAAAATATTAAGTGAACTAAAAGTAATTCTCCCCCCTCTAGCCCTCCAAAACGAATTCGCGGACTTTGTGGCTCAGGCCGACAAATCACAATTGGCAATTCAAAAATCTCTGGAAGAATTGGAAACCTTGAAAAAATCACTTATGCAGGAATATTTCGGTTAAGCTCTGAGATGAAATAGCAGTTTTACACTATCATTGTAATTACCGTAATTATTTGTTATAATACTTCAAAGGAGGAAATCAGATGGTCGTAAAAACAAGAAAACAAGGAAATTCAATCACCATTACGATTCCAAGCGAATTCAATATTCCAAGTGGTGTTAAATACGAAGCAAAATTGTTACCAAGTGGTGAAATTATCTTTACTCCTGAAGAATTGGATCATCAGGTCTCTTATGCTTCTGATGATGCCTTTAACTTAAAATTGGATACAATTTTTGATGAATACGATGATGTTTTCAAAGCTTTGGTGGAAAAATGACAGTCTATCTAACAGAAAAGCAAATTGAAAAAATCAATGCTTTAGTCATTCAACGGTATTCTCCAAAGGAGCAAATTCAAACAGTTAGTCCTTCAGCGTTAAATATGATTGTGAACTTACCAGAACAATTTGTTTTTGGCAAACCTCTTTATCCAACAATTTTTGATAAAGCAACAATATTATTTGTCCAATTGATAAAGAAGCATGTCTTTGCCAACGCCAATAAACGAACAGCTTTCTTTGTTTTGGTGAAGTTTTTACAATTAAATGGTTATCACTTTACTGTTTCCGTGGAAGAAGCGGTTGATATGTGCGTGACTATAGCGGTAGAAGCTTTAACTGATGAAAAAATGATAAGCTACTCTAAATGGGTTTCTCAACATTCTGTCAGAGAAAAAATAAGCTAGTATGTTGGATTTGAATGAGTATTAGAAAATAAACAGACAATATTAGAATTCTGAAATGCAGAAACTGATATTGTCTCTTTTTATTGATGAGTAATAATGAAAGTGAGAATTTATGGAATCAAAAGTTACAATTATCATACAAGAAATGTTACCCCTTTTAAATAATGAACAATTACTAGCATTGCGAGAGAGTTTAGAGCGCCATCTAGTGGATGGAAAAAAGAAGCAGAAGCATTCGAATAATAATCTGTTGCAACTATTCATAACTGCTAAGCAGGTGGAGGGCTGTAGCGCAAAAACAATACGTTATTATCAGAGAACAATTGAAAATTTGTTTCATCATATTAAGGAGTCTGTGACACAACTGACAACAGATGATTTAAGGAGTTATCTAGCAAATTATCAGTCTGAAAAGGACTGTAGTAAGGCGAATTTGGACAATATTCGGCGTATATTGTCCTCTTTTTTTGCTTGGCTTGAGCAAGAGGAATATATCATCAAGAATCCTATTCGAAGGATTAAAAAAATTAAAACAGAACAAACTGTGAAAGAAACTTATACGGATGAACATCTCGAAATTATGAGAGATAATTGTGAAAATTTAAGAGATTTGGCAATGATTGACCTACTAGCATCAACAGGTATGCGTGTAGGAGAACTGGTCCAGTTGAATCGTTCTGATATTGATTTTGAAAACAGAGAGTGCGTTGTTTTCGGAAAAGGAAAAAAAGAAAGACCCGTATATTTTGATGCTCGTACGAAAATTCATTTAAGAAACTATCTCGATGATAGAAAAGATAGTCATCCAGCTCTTTTTGTAACGCTAGTTGGAAAAGCCCAGAGACTTGGAATTGCTGGTGTCGAGATTCGATTGAGAAAGTTAGGACAAAAACTTGGAATACAAAAGGTTCATCCACATAAATTCAGAAGAACCCTAGCGACTAAGGCGATTGATAAAGGAATGCCTATTGAACAAGTCCAAAAACTACTTGGTCACAGCAAAATTGATACAACCCTGGCCTATGCCATGGTAAACCAAAGCAATGTCAAACATTCACACCAAAAATTCATCTCTTAACTGCAAATCCCGATTTAACGAGATGTTTGAGAAAAATAAGCGATTTGAAAGCCTTGATAACTTATTTGATATTATAGATGGCGACAGGGGCAAAAATTATCCGAAATCAGATGAGTTGTTTGATGAAGAATATTGTTTATTTTTAAATACAAAGAATGTTACAAAAAACGGATTTTCATTTAATATAAAGCAATTTATCACTGAAACAAAGGACAAATTACTTAGGAAAGGTAAATTAGAACGTCATGATATAGTTTTGACAACAAGAGGTACCATTGGAAATGTGGCCTACTATGATGAATCGATTAGTTATGATCATTTACGTATTAATTCAGGTATGGTAATTTTGCGTGCTAAGAAAACTGAATTAAATAGGCAATTTATCCTTCATGTTTTAAAGGATGATAATTATTATAAACGATTAATATCTGGCAGTGCTCAGCCTCAGTTACCAATAACAAAAATAAAAAAAATATTACTTCCCCTTCCCCCTCTTTCCCTCCAAAACGAATTCGCAGACTTTGTAGCTCAGGTTGACAAATCACAATTTGCTTGTGGGATAGTTATAAAACTGTGGAGAAATAGCTTGAAATCTAGTATAATATAGCTATCTATTTATTCAAAGTGAGAGAAAAATGGGAAATTTTGATTTTCTTTTAAATAACGAAGAGTATGAATCTTTTTCAAAGCCTTGTATAGAAGCTGAGAATATGATCGCAACATCTACTGTAGCTACTGCTTTTATGGCACGCCGTGCTTTGGAGCAGGCTGTTCATTGGATATATAGTCACGATTCATATTTAGAAGCTCCCTATCGTGCCACCTTATCTTCTTTGGTATGGGATGATGATTTTAGAGAGATTGTGGATCCTGAGCTCCATAGGCAGATTGTTCTTTTAATTCGATGGGGAAATCATGCTGCACATGGTGGAGAAATTAAGGAACGAGAAGCGATTTTGGCTTTGCATCATTTGTATCAATTTGTCAATTTTATTGATTATTGCTACAGTAACGAGTTTGTGGAGCGTTATTTCGACGAGCAGTTATTGCCACTTTCAGCAAACATCAAGTTTCGAGAAACGCCACAATCTATGGCAAAATTACAAAACAGTTTGCCAGATCTTCCTGATTTCGATGAACAGATGGCTAGTCAATCCTTAACTATTCAAGAGACTTATACTGAAAAACGTGAAACAGCAGCTCTACGACAAGATGTATCTTTCCATATCGATCAACTATCTGAAGCAGAGACAAGAAAACTCTTTATTGATATCGATCTCCGTTTAGCAGGTTGGACATTTGAGGAAAACTGTCGTGTTGAGGTAGCCGTTCATGATTTGAAGCATGGTACAGGAACTGGATATTGTGACTATGTCCTTTATGGTAAAAATGGAAAAATTCTAGCAATTGTTGAGGCCAAAAAGGCATCTGTGAATCCAGAAGTAGGGGAGGTGCAGGTCAAGGAATATGCTGAAGCTCTTGAGAAACAAATCGGCTATCGGCCAATTTGCTTTATTACCAATGGTTTAAAGCACTACATACTTGATGGTGTTAATCGTCGCCAGATTGCAGGGTTCTACTCTCAAGAAGAGTTGCAACTTTTGATGGATAGACGTCACTTGCAAAAACCACTCGAGGATATTTCTAGCAAAATTAGGGACGACATTTCTGGACGTCATTATCAGAAACATGCGATTACAAGTGTCTGTGAAGCATTCTCCAATAATCGGAGACAGGCACTCTTGGTTATGGCAACTGGGTCTGGGAAAACCCGTACAGCGGTTTCCCTAGTTGATATCCTTTCGCGTCATAACTGGGTAAAAAATGTTCTTTTTTTAGCTGATAGAACTTCCCTAGTTAAGCAAGCTTATGATTCGTTTAGGAAATTACTTCCAGATCTTTCAGTTTGTAATTTCTTAGAGGATAAAGATAGTGCTCGATCTAGTCGTATGGTTTTTTCAACCTATCCGACTATGATAGGAGTGATCAGTGATCAAGAAGAAGTAAATCAACGCCCCTTCACTGTTGGGCACTTTGATCTCATCATAATTGACGAGTCTCACCGTTCTATTTATCAGAAATACAAATCAATTTTTGATTATTTTGATGCAAGGATTGTAGGATTAACTGCCACTCCGCGTCAAGATTTGGATAAAAATACCTATAGTTTCTTTAACTTGGAGAATGGTGTTCCAACATACGCATACGATTTGGAAGAGGCGGTAAAAGATGGTTATTTAGTAGCTTATCATTCGATTGAAACTAAGTTAAAACTACCAACGGATGGTCTACATTACGATGATTTATCCCAAGACGAAAAAGAATATTTTGATAGCCAATTTGAAGATGGTAGTTCTGAGAAAGATATTGATCCTGAGGATTTTAATACCTCTATTTTCAATAGAAAAACAGTCAAAATTGTTCTAGATGAACTAATGACAAGAGGAATTCAGACAGCTTCAGGTGACGAAATTGGTAAAACCATTATCTTTGCTAAAAACCATCGACACGCTGAATACATCAGAGATATTTTTAACGAACGCTATCCTGAAAAAGGAAGCGATTATGCTCAAGTGATTGATTATAGCATTAAGCATTATCAAACCTTAATTGATGATTTTAAAATTAAGGAGAAATACCCTCAAATTGCAATTTCTGTTGATATGTTGGATACAGGTATTGATGTACCAGAGGTTGTTAATTTAATCTTTTTCAAGAAAGTGCGTTCTAAAACTAAGTTTTGGCAGATGATTGGCCGTGGAACCCGTCTTTGTAAAGATTTATTTGGCCCTGAGCAGGATAAGGAAAATTTCTTGGTATTTGATTATGGCGATAATTTTGAATATTTCAAAGCTGATCCAAGAGAAGGAGATGGTCGTCACATTGTTTCTCTGACTCAACGTTTGTTTAACATCAAGGTGGACTTGATTCGAGAACTGCAGGGGCTTCATTATCAAGATAATCAGTTTGCTAGAGAATACCGTCAGCAACTCGTCTCAGAACTTCATGAACGTATGGTGAGCTTAAATGAGTTAGACTTTAGGGTTCGTATGGTCTTAGATACAGTTTATACTTACAGAAAGTTGGAAAATTGGCAAAATCTAACGACCGTCACAAGTGAAACAATCCAGAAAGATCTTTCTCCGATTCTATTTGAAGAAAATAAAGAAGACGAGATGGCGAGACGATTTGATTTATGGCTGTTTCAGATACAGTTAGGACAACTGTTGGCTAAGCCAGCAACTGTCCATATATCTCAAGTTATGAAAACAGCTAAAGCCCTTGCTAGGGTTGGCAATATACCACAAGTTTTTGCACAGGCTGAAATTATCAGGAAAGTACAAGAACCTGAATTTTGGGAAGAAGTTAGTTTATCCGAGTTGGAAAAAATACGCCTTGCGCTTCGAGATTTACTAGAGTTTCTGGATAAACCGGAACGCACTGTATATTATGTCAATTTTGATGATCACATTCTTTCCACTGTCCATGATACTAAGCCATATTTACAAGTCAATGACCTGCGATCTTATAATGAAAAAGTTGAACATTATTTGAAAACTCATCTAGATGATGAAGCAATTTCTAAGTTATACCATAATGAAAAATTGACCTCTCAAGATTTACTTGCACTTGAAACATTGCTATGGGAAAAATTAGGTAGCAAGTCAGATTACCAACAACATTATGAAAATAAGGCAATTCCTAGATTGGTTCGTGAGATTATTGGTTTAGATAGAGAGGCTGCCAATCAAGTTTTTTCTAAATTTTTATCGGATGAGAGTCTCAATGCCAAGCAGATTTCCTTTGTGAAATTGATTGTAGATTACATTGTAGAAAATGGTTGCTTGGAGACTAAAGTTTTAACACAAGAGCCGTTTAAATCGTATGGTTCAGTTCAACTACTCTTTCAACACCAACTCCCTATACTTCGTAATATTGTCCAAACAATTGAACTCATTAATGATCGAGCTGGAGAAGTAGCATAAATAATAAGAGGTTATAAATGCAAACGCAAGAAGAAATGAATATTTTGGTACCGGAAAAATTAGCAGAAATTGAGCGTGATTATGGTGTCAGAGTTTTATGGGCTATCGAGTCTGGTAGTCGTGCCTGGGGTTTTGAGTCTCCCGATAGTGACTTTGATGTACGATTTATCTACAAACACAAGCAAGATTTTTATCTCCGTTTAAATGAACAGCGTGATGTTATCGAGCTACCAATTGACGATACTTGGGATGTGAGTGGTTGGGATTTAGACAAGACTTTAAAACTCCTTTATAAGTCAAATCCTACACTGTTTGAATGGTTACAGTCACCAATTGTCTATCGACAAACGGATTTTATCGAGCGCATGCGTCCTCTTGCCAACCAGTATTTTTCTGAGAAGAAAATGCTCTACCATTACTTGAACACTGCTAGAACTCAAATGAATAAGTATCTTTCAGGAGACAAGGTCAAACCTAAAAAGTATTTCTATGCGCTGCGTCCTATTTTGGCCTGTCGTTGGATTGAAAAATACCATTCTGTTCCTCCAATTTTATTTGACGATTTGGTCAAAGAATTGCTTCCTGATGAGATGAAAGAGCATGTGTTAAGATTGCTTGATATCAAGGTCAAGGGAGCTGAAGGTATGGAAATTGATCCGATAATGCCAATTCAAGATTATATTTTAGCTAACATCCAAGAGTTGGATGCATACGTTCAAAGTGTTAGAGAGGAAAAGAAAGAGTGGAAAGCTCTAAATCAATTTTTCCTTGAAGAATTAGGCCACGACTGAGGTTTTTTATGGGTAAATGGACATGTAAATGTGGGCAAGCAATGAATGACCACCGAGCGCCCGATCCAAATGCTTATTCAGTTTATTCGGATGAGTTGTTTGAAGAATTCATAAATAAAGCTGACGACCATAATAAAATTTCTTATGATGATATTTCTGAAGCGTCATTTTATATGTGGAAGTGCCCTGAGTGTGGCAGTTTCATGGTTTTTGGCGAAGACGGGGATGGAGATCACTTTACTTTTTATGAGCGCCAAGAAGTAGAAAAGGTAGAGCCTCTCTTTGATCCAGATCAAGAGTTAAATCTTGTTGTGGTTGAGTTTCAGGAGGGAGGGAATGGCTATACGTATATCTGTGATGACCCAAATATCCATATAGGACACGCTGTTATTGTCCCAGTCGGGAAGGAAAATACTGAAAAAACTGCTTTAGTTGTACAGAAGTATCATGCCCTACCAAAGGATATCACTTTTCCTGTTGAAAAGTTAAAACGTGTCATTCGTAGGTATTCACATTTCGACCCAATCACTTCGAAAAACGTTTGTAGAAATATAATAAAGCTGGGAAGAATGCTTGATGCTTGCTCTAAAAATGTTAAACCTGCTAATCAGCAATATTATAGTATCAAAACTCCCTTAGGCTATTTCTGGTTAGAATTAAATGGAGTTCCAATTCCAATGAAAATTACGCAGGTTCAAGTCAAAGATACAAAGTACCAAGTAGATGTTGCCCTTTATATTAAGCCTTCAGAGATTAACTGTAGAAGATTCTATGAGCTGGAATTATGTGCAGATTTTGATATTGATGCTTCTAGATGGATCGATGTTCTCTCTGATGAAAACGTTTGGGGAAATACTTGGGAACTAAATGGCTTTCAATTTGGTATTACAGCAGGGGAGTCTCCAGAATTTGAAGACGAAGTTGTAGCGAGAAAGTATAGTCGTGTCCCACTTTATTATGACTGGCACCCTGAATTTGAAGATTATTATGGCTTCAGTTTAGCTTGGAAAAAATACGAGTCTGATAGCGATTTGTCAATTTTTTTCTATACAACGTAAGAAGCGGGAGGATATGTATGAATCAAGCATGGGATTTATTGTTTGAGGGTAAGATTAATGAGGCTAAAAAATTAGTTGAAGCTGATTTTTTATTGGAATCTTGCACAGATTTTAGTTTGTTAAATTTGATGGGGTATATTTATCTTGAAGAGCAAAAATACAACGAGTGCTTAAGTATCTATCAGCGTTACATTGACTTAGCACGAACTAAAAGCGACCCAGAAAATGAACATATAGGCTATCATCAGTTAGCCATGGTTTATCGTGAAATGAATGAATTTCAAACAGCCCTTTTCTATATCGAAAGAGAGCAAAAAATCATTGAAGAAGCTTTTACAGAGGATACCCTCAAATCTTCTGTTAACAATTATGAGCAAGGTTATTTACGATTAAAGCTAGGGAAAGTAGCAGAAGCATTCATGTATATGGAACAGTCCTTAAAACAAGCTTTGCAAACAGATGATTTGATTGCCCAAGCTTGTGCTTATAGAGGTTTAGGAGAGATTGGTTCGATACAAAATCCTGAAGAATCACATGAAAATTTTTTACAAGCTATCGCTCTTTTTGAAAAGGCAGGCGATCAGATTGGTGCTCAAGAGGTTAGAAAATTGCTAAATAATAAAAAGTAGCCTTTGCAGGCTACTTTTTATTAAAACACGCGATATACATAAGGATTTTCTGGTTTGTCTACTTTTGTGAAACTCTCAACTTCCAGTGTTGGGAGTTTTTGTTTGAGTTCTTTATGGTATTGGAGGGTCAGGGTTCCTCTGGCGGTAATCCAGGTATTGTCAGGATACTGGCGTGAGTTCCCCTTGGTCAGGAGTCCATATACTCCAGAGTCTGCGATACAGTGGATGATTCCAAAGCGAAAGAGGAACTGGCTATCTGGGTGGCTAGGATCGTTATAAACAAAGCCTGTAAACTCTATTTTCTTTCCTTCAAACTCTTGTGGATAGTCATAGAGAACTTCCATGACCTCCATATAGTTTTCGTCTGTAACCTGAATGGTTGGCTGGGCGAGGTATTTATCAGCTGTAGCCCTCATTTCCTTTTCATAAGCAGATTTGGAAAAATAGGTGCTGGTATCGGGTTTGAGGTATTGACTGGATGTTCCTTCGCTTGCCTGAATGGCTGTGTTGATTCCCTCAGCAAGTGGGAAATGATAACCTTTGGCAGATACAGTTCTCGAGTCCAAACTTACTGTCGGAAAGGCAACCCCAATCAAGAGAGGTAGTGACAGTAAAAGGATACTGATTCGTCTAGCTCGACGACTTTCCAAATGGCTGTGAGAGTTGATTTTTTTGATCCAGATATAGAATTGGACCAGAGCCAACAGAAGAGAAAGGAGCATGGAAATATAGACTAGATAGGAATAGTGGAGGTTGATGTAGTGACTGAGCTTGCCAGATAGCTGCAGATAAAGGGTCAGAGCAAAATAACCTAGTAGAATGATAAATCGGATCATAGCATCACCCCCAACATGTAAGAATAAAGCAAAACAAGCACTGTCACGATGCCCATGAATTGCCAGATGAAGCGTGCTTTTAGATAGTGTTTCATCATGAGGAGATTTTTGATATCAAGCATGGGGCCAATGACCAAAAAAGCAAGGACTGGCGCTAGGCCGAAGCTCGAGAGGAGAGAAGCACCGATAAAGGCGTCCGCCTCGCTACAAAGAGAGAGGAGAAAGGCTAGAAACATGAGCAAGAGAATCGCAAGAACTGGACTTGCGCTGATAGAGATCAAGATCCGAGTCGGGACATAGACCTGCACGATAGCCGCAAAGAGGCAGCCAAAGACTAAATAGCGCCCCATATCGAAAAACTCGTCAATAGCCTGTATAAAGACCTGAAAGACCTTTCTAGCAGGACTCAAGTGTGAAAAGTCATGTTCGTGACAAGTAATAGAATTCTCTTTTTGAATGGGTTCCTTCCAGAAAAATCCTAGGAAAATCCCCAGAATCAAAGCAATCACAATAGCTCCCAGAGCTCGCAAGAAGGCAAGTTTTATTGAATTGCCAAAGGCAGAATATGTGGCTAAAAGAACGATAGGATTGATAATGGGAGCAGTCACCAGAAAAGGAACGGCCGTGTAGCTGGGCACTTTCTTTTCCAAAAAACGATTGATAATCGGAACGATTCCACATTCGCAAGAAGGAAAGAGAAAGCCAATGAAGGTACCAAAAAAGATCCTCCCCCAACGATTGCGAGGAAGAAACTCATAAACTTTATCAGGAGTGATATAGACCTCAATCAACCCCGAAATGAGACTCCCAATCAAGACAAAAGGAAGGGCTTCAATCATGATGGAGAGAAAAATAGCTCCCGCTTGTAATACACTAGGAGGAAGAGATTGGAAAACAGTCATCTATTTTTTCTTCTCAACTTTTTCTTTTTTATCTTTGTCATCTGGGAAAGTGACTTGTGTTAAGTCAGGAAGTTTTGCGAATTCTTCAAACATCTTGTCCAAATCATCCGTTTTTGTAAATTTAACAGCCATGGGCCTACCTCTTTTCTATATTCTATCTCTATTATACTATTATTTTGTGGAAAAGGGATTATTTTGATAATCAAAGAGGTAAAAAAGGGTAGGACGAAACAAGGGCTGTCCCTTATGGTATAATAGATTTATGGATAAAAAATATGAAAAAATCTCCCAAGATTTGGGAGTAACCTTAAAGCAAATCGATACTGTTCTAAGTTTGACAGCAGAAGGGGCGACGATTCCCTTCATCGCCCGTTATCGCAAGGACATGACTGGTAGTCTGGATGAGGTGGCGATTAAGGCCATTATCGACTTGGATAAAAGTCTGACAAATCTCAACGACCGTAAAGAAGCTGTCTTGGCTAAGATTCAAGAACAAGGCAAACTAACCAAGGAATTAGAAGAAGCTATTTTGGCAGCTGAAAAATTAGCAGACGTTGAAGAACTCTATCTTCCTTATAAGGAAAAACGTCGAACCAAGGCAACTATTGCCCGAGAAGCTGGACTCTTCCCTCTTGCTCGCTTGATTTTGCAAAACGTAGCTGACTTAGAGAAAGAAGCTGAGAAGTTTGTCTGCGAAGGATTTGCGACTGGTCACGAAGCCTTGGCTGGTGCGGTTGATATCTTGGTCGAAGCCTTATCGGAAGATGTGACTTTGCGTTCACTGACCTATCAGGAAGTGTTGAGACACTCTAAAATCACTTCGCAAGTCAAGGATGAAAGTCTTGATGAAAAACAAGTTTTTCAGATTTATTACGAATTCTCAGAGACAGTTGGCAACATGCAGGGTTATCGTACCTTGGCCCTCAATCGTGGGGAAAAACTAGGTATTTTGAAGGTTGGCTTTGAACATGCGACAGACCGTATCTTATCTTTCTTTGCTGCTCGTTTCAAGGTGAAAAATGCCTATATAGATGAAGTTGTTCAACAGTCAGTTAAGAAAAAGGTCTTGCCTGCTATCGAACGACGCATTCGGACAGAATTAACTGAGAAGGCAGAAGAAGGAGCTATCCAACTCTTTTCGGACAACTTGCGAAATCTCCTCTTAGTTGCTCCGCTGAAAGGACGCGTAGTTTTAGGATTTGACCCTGCCTTTCGTACAGGTGCCAAGCTAGCTGTCGTTGATGCGACGGGAAAAATGCTGACGACCCAAGTCATCTATCCTGTTAAACCAGCCTCAGCTCGTCAAATCGAAGAAGCTAAAAAAGATTTGGCAGACTTGATTGGTCAGTATGGCGTAGAAATTATTGCCATCGGAAATGGTACTGCAAGCCGTGAAAGCGAAGCCTTTGTGGCGGAAGTTCTGAAAGATTTTCCTGAGGTCAGCTATGTCATCGTCAACGAGAGCGGTGCTTCTGTCTACTCTGCCAGCGAACTTGCGCGTCAGGAATTTCCAGACTTAACAGTTGAAAAACGCTCTGCTATCTCTATCGCTCGTCGTTTGCAAGATCCCCTCGCTGAATTGGTTAAAATTGATCCTAAGTCAATCGGTGTCGGGCAATACCAACACGATGTCAGTCAGAAGAAACTGTCTGAAAGTCTGGACTTTGTCGTCGATACTGTAGTTAACCAAGTCGGTGTCAATGTCAATACAGCCAGCCCAGCACTTCTTTCCCACGTAGCTGGACTCAATAAAACCATTTCTGAAAATATCGTCAAATACCGTGAGGAAGAAGGAAAAATCACTTCACGCGCTCAAATCAAGAAGGTTCCTCGCCTCGGTGCCAAAGCCTTTGAGCAAGCTGCAGGTTTCCTCCGTATTCCGGAAAGTAGCAATATTCTTGATAATACAGGAGTTCACCCAGAAAACTATGCTGCGGTTAAGGAGCTCTTCAAACGCTTGGATATCAAGGACTTGAATGAAGAAGCACAAAATAAGCTTAAATCCCTATCAGTCAAGGAGATGGCGCAAGAACTGGATCTTGGACCAGAAACGCTTAAAGATATCATTTCCGACCTTCTCAAACCAGGTCGAGATTTCCGTGATTCCTTTGACGCACCTGTACTCCGCCAAGATGTCTTGGATATCAAAGACTTAAAAGTCGGCCAGAAGCTGGAAGGTGTGGTGCGTAATGTCGTTGACTTCGGTGCCTTCGTTGATATCGGGATTCACGAAGACGGCCTCATTCATATTTCTCATATGAGTCGCAAATTTATCAAACATCCCAGCCAAGTGTTGTCTGTTGGAGATTTGGTAACGGTTTGGGTTAAGAAAATCGATACCGAGCGTGAAAAAGTCAATCTGTCGCTCCTCGCTCCAGATGAATCTAACTGAGTACGTTCAGTCTGTTTCACTCGAAGACTTTGGTAGACCTTTTATACACCAAGCCCAGTGGAATTCTCGTCTACGTTCGACAGGTGGGCGATTTTTCCCCAAGGATGGGCATTTGGACTTTAATCCCAAGGTCTATAATGAACTAGGTTTGGAAGTCTTTCGCAAAATCGTGCGCCATGAACTCTGTCACTATCACCTTTATTTTCAGAAAAAAGGATATCGACATAAGGACCGAGATTTTAAAGAACTTTTGAAAGAAGTGGATGGACTACGCTTTGTTCCCCCTTTGAGAGCCCAAAGTAGTTACCTAGTCTATCAGTGCCAATCTTGCCAGCAAAGTTATCAGCGTAAGAGAAGAATCGACACAAAACGCTATCGCTGTGGCGTCTGCCGTGGCAAACTCGTCATTTTAAATCGGCCTAAGGACTGATGTTCTTGGTTTCGTTTCATGCTATACTACTTGTAAGAATACCGAAAGAGGAAATAATCATGAATACAAAATTTTATAAAATGAAACGAAACAGCATGGTATCGGGAGTTTTAGCTGGTCTATCAGACAAGTGGAATTTTGATGTGACTCTAGTTCGCTTTCTCTTTGCTATTTTTACCATATCAAATTTTGGGATTGGCGTGATTATCTACATCATCCTAGCCTCTATCCTGCCAACTAAGGAAGAAATCGAAGCAGAAATGTATGGAACAGGACCACGCAAACGCAAGGAAGCCCAAGCCATTGAAGACAATGATGGATGGTTTTGGTGATAATAGTTGAAGCATGAACTTCGTCCAAGAGGACGAAGTTTTTTTAAACTTGTCAAATCAAATCCTGAAATGGTATAATAAATCAGTGAATACAATAATTTAGAGAGATTAATATGGCTAACGAAAATAAAACGTTTGAATTACAAAGTTCTGAAATTGACTTTGACTATGAACAGTTACTTGAAATAGAAAATTCTTTAGAAAATAACCTTAAGGATGTTGTTGAACACATAGAGCAAGTTGATATAGATAGAGAAAAATTACAAAATAATGAATACCTTCAAGAATCTATTGAAAATATAGTTTGGGAACAAGTACAACTTCAACTTGCTGCCCAAATAGGTGAAGAGTTTATTAAAGATAACAACGGTCAAACTCTAGATTTACGAAAAGACGCACATATACAAACTGCTGAAAATTTTGAAAAAGGAAAACTAGCAACTCATAATAGAGATGTCGATTATCAAGAAAGATACGATACTTGGCAAAATAATTTTGTTAAAGATGACTTAGGAAATATTAAAACACACTCAACTCGTTCAGGAAAAATTGTAAATACTTTAACCAAAGATGCGAGAAAACCATTTGACGCAGGACGACCAACAGGTTCAAAAGAAAAAGGAACTCAGATGGATCATACAGTTTCTGCAGGAGAGATTATACGTGATCCAAAGGCAAATGCTTTTTTGACAAAGGAAGAGCAGATTGCTTTTGCAAATAGTAAAGTTAACCTTAACGAAATTAGGAGTGAAGTTAATCAAGCGAAGGGTGATCAATCTACAACTGAATTATTTGATAATCCAAATTCTAAAGGGCAATACGCTAGAGAAGTCCATAATATTAGTTCAAAAGAAGAGAAACAGTTAATTGAGAAAGATAAAGAGGCACGCGAGGAATACGATAGAGTAAGAGATGAAGCTGAGAAGCGAGCTATAAAATCTGGTAAAAAATCACGACGTGACGAGGCTTTAAAAGTTTCAGGAAAAGCTTTTAAAGCAGCTCTTTTACAGTTACTATCAGAATTTTTGCGAGAGTTAATTTCAAAATTTATCTCTTGGCTTAAAGAGACAGAGAGAAACTTATCAACTTTTATTGAAAAGATAAAAGAGGCCATCATTTCATTTGTAAACAACTTATCAAACCACTTATTAAACGTTGGGAAATCAGTGGTTACGATGATAGCTTCTGCGATAGTTGGACCTGTAATTAACACTTTTCTTAAAGCTTGGACATTTATTCACCAAGGTTGGAAGTCATTAAAAGAAGCAATTGATTATCTAAACAATCCAGATAACAAAGAAAAAAGTGTTCAGATAATGATGCTAGAAATCGGTAAAATTGTTGTTGCTGGTTTATCGGCTACTGGGGCAATTGTACTAGGAGAAACTTTAGGAGCTTCTCTCACAGCTAGTTTTCCAGTCCTAGCTGTTTCTATACCACTTTTAGGAACAATCGGCAGTGTTATTGGAACTTTTATGGGAGCGACCTTATCTGGAATTATTGGCGCTTTTGTATTAAAAATGATTGATCAGCAAATTGTCAATAAACAGATTACTGAATTAAGTTCTAAGAAAATTGATCAAAATAATGAAATGTTAGTAATCAAAGATCAATTACTAGATGTAAAGAGCATAAAGCTTCAAGTAGAACAAGATTCTGTTATCAATACTATTAAGGAAAGACACGATATGGCTGCTTCAATAATGAAAGAAAAGCTATCAGATATTTTTGAAGAATCTACAAGAGACGAAAAAAGTGACTTTGATGAGATTGATGCATTATTACAAGATTTACTAGATTAAGGAGATAAATATGGAACAAGAAGTAGTTGAGCAAGAACAGGAAAAATTTGAAATAAACATTAGCAAACATGATTTCGATGAAGCGAAAGAGCATCTGAAAGAGTTTGCTGAACAAAGTCAAGATGAACTGTATTTTGATAAAGTTAGAACTCACGATGATTTCTTCGGTTTTGAGTTTGCTGAACATGGAGTGACAGGAAACGAGTTTAATACGTTAGTTGAACAAACTCAAAATTACATTTCAAAATTTTATGATAATCAACAAACACTTATTGAAGAATTTGGTCAAGTTTATAAAGCTTTAGAAGCGCTGGATAAAGATTATATTCAAGCTATTCTTTCTTCTGTAGCTGCCATTGAACATAACAACAAAAAAATTCTGAAAGAGCAGGCTCGTATTGATAAAACCATAGAGAAACAAAAATTAACATTAGAAGCTCTTAAGCAGTTTAAAGAGAAATTTAACGAAGAAAAAAGTAAAAATTCTATCGTCGAACATGAGGAACGACTTTCTACACTAGATGATAGAATTGTCAACTTAGAGGGCGCTGTTAGTCAGCTTCCTTTGGAACCAGTCTCTCACACTGCTGAGATTGAAGAACTCAGAAGAGAGTTGAAAGAAAGTAAAGAACAAATTCAACTTATTTCCAATCGACTACTTACAGTTTTTATCATATCTGGAGTATCTATTGGAATGTTAATTATTGCTTTACTTTTTATGTTTTTGAGGTAGATTATGACTATATCCCGTGATAAACTAATTGAGAGCGCCAAAAAATTGGATCGACAACTGGGTAATGAGTCGACTTTTCTCACAAAAGTGAATGAGATTATAATTGATCATTCAGACACAAATAAAGTAGCAGATTTATATAAATCTATATATTTATTTCAAAAAGAGAATAAAATAAGCAAGATAAGTCAAACGCTAAAAGAATTATCTGATAATTTAGCTTGTTATTTAGGTTACTCTTATCTTTTTGAAATACTAGGGAAGGAGTTAGGAAAACGTAACAACTCTTCTTTGGATGAATTGATGAAGGAATTAAATCAATTAGTTGGTTTACAAAAAGTTAAAGAGGAAGTTTCGAGGTTAGTTATATATCAAAAGGTTCAGTCCAAAAGAAAAGAGTCTGGGCTAAAAGTACCAAAGAGAACTTTACATATGGCGTTTATGGGGAATCCTGGTACTGGAAAGACGACAGTGGCCAGAATTGTAGGTCGGATGTATTATCAATTAGGCCTTCTTTCAAAGGGGCATTTTACCGAAGTCTCCAGAACAGATTTAATCGCTGGTTATCAAGGTCAAACTGCTTTAAAAGTAAAAAGTGTCATTGAAAAAGCAAAAGGTGGCGTTTTATTCATAGATGAAGCTTATAGTATTACAGAAAATGACAATACGGATTCATATGGACGAGAATGTTTAACAGAATTGACAAAGGCTCTAGAGGATTCAAGAGATGATCTAATTGTTATTGTTGCAGGATATACTGATCCAATGAATCATTTTTTTGAATCGAATCCTGGTCTGAAGTCTCGCTTTAATTATTTTATTAATTTTGAAAATTATTCTTCTACAGAATTGTTAGATATTCTTGAAACTATAGCAAGAAAAGATGACTACCAGATAGACGATAAGTTGAAAGAAATATTATTAAATTATTTTAATGATAAGTTAGAAAGTAATCTTACCAATTTTTCTAACGGTCGTTTTGTTCGAAATCTTTATGAAGATTTAATAATGAATCAAGCAGTTCGAATTGATCAAAGTGAAAATTTGACTTCAAAAGATTTAACCTTGTTGATAAAAGAAGACTTTTCTTTAGAAGAAAACTGTTCTGCTTATATAGAAATATAATTAATTGAAAGAATACATCATCAAATTGTAGCTACATTTCTTACTGATTGATTCAGACTGAATAGTGAATTTTAACCCTTGCATCCGCAAGGGTTTTCTTCTTGCCTTTCTTTTATGGTAAAATATTGATAGCGAAATTGCTTGTTTTTTTTAATCTTACAAAAATGTAAGATTAAAGTCTCTTTTGTAAGGTTAGGTTATGGCAAGACCTCTTTTTTTGAGATAAACTAGACTCATAAAGAACAAAGGAGCAAAACCATGAAAAGAATCTTACATAAGAAAACAAGAAAACCAAGTCAAAAAGATATCGAGCGTGTTCAACTGGGATGCGCTATGATGCAAGCACAGTTTCAATTGATGGGATATTAAGAAGGAGAAAATCATGACACTTTTAGATGTAAAACACGTTCAAAAAATCTATAAAACACGTTTCCAAGGCAACCAAGTAGAAGCCCTTAAGGATATTCACTTTACCGTAGAGAAGGGTGACTACGTTGCCATCATGGGTGAGTCTGGTTCTGGAAAATCAACCCTGCTCAACATCCTAGCTATGCTGGATAAACCAACTCGCGGGCAGGTTTACCTCAACGGAACCGACACAGCCACTATTAAAAATTCACAAGCTTCGAGTTTCCGTCGTGAGAAGTTGGGATTTGTCTTCCAAGATTTTAACTTGCTAGATACCTTGTCTGTTAAGGACAATATATTGCTTCCGTTAGTGTTATCACGAAAACCTATCACAGAGATGATGAAGAAATTGGTAGTGACTGCTGAAAATTTGGGCATCAACCAATTGCAAGAGAAGTACCCTTACGAGATCTCTGGTGGTCAAAAACAGCGGGTAGCAGTAGCACGCGCCATCATCACTGAACCTGAAATTCTTCTTGCGGATGAGCCAACAGGAGCTCTTGACTCCAAGTCATCTGCAGCTCTTCTGGATGTTTTTGATGAAATCAATGAACGTGGCCAAACCATTCTCATGGTAACTCACTCAACGGCAGCAGCCAGCAGGGCCAAGCGCGTTCTCTTTATCAAGGACGGAATTCTTTACAATCAAATCTACCGTGGAGACAAGACAGAACGTCAGATGTTCCAGGAAATCTCTGATACCTTGACTGTCATGGCAAGTGAGGTGAATTAGTATGTTTCGATTGACCAATAAGTTAGCGGTTTCGAACTTAATCAAAAACCGCAAACTCTACTATCCCTTTGCTTTAGCAGTTCTCTTAGCTGTGACCATCACCTATCTCTTTTACTCACTGTCACTTAATCCTAACATTGGTAAGATTCGAGGGGGAGAAACTATCTCTATGACCCTTGCTCTCGGTATGGTAGTTGTTACCATCGCTTCTGGAATTATTGTACTTTATGCCAATAGTTTTGTCATGAAGAACCGCTCCAAGGAGCTGGGTGTATATGGTATGCTGGGGCTTGAAAAGCGCCATTTGATCAGTATGGTTTTTAAGGAGCTTCTTATTTTTGGTTCCTTAACCTTGACAGCTGGTCTCGGTCTAGGAGCTCTCTTTGATAAGCTAATCTTTGCCCTTCTTCTGAAGCTGATGAAAATGAAAGTGGAGCTCGTTTCGACTTTCCAACCAATTGTCTTCATCCTAGTTCTCATCGTCTTTGGAGCTATCTTCCTAGGTCTAATTTTTATCAATGCCTTTCGCATCGCACGCATGAATGCCCTTCAACTCTCTCGTGAAAAAGCCAGTGGTGAGAAAAAAGGACGTTTCTTAGGTCTTCAAACTATACTAGGTTTGATTAGTATGGGAGCTGGCTACTACCTAGCAGTAACAGTTGAAAATCCACTTTCTGCTGTTCTGATTTTCTTTGTAGCAGTCTTGTTGGTAATTTTGGGAACTTATCTTCTCTTCAATGCAGGAATCACAGTTTTCCTACAAATCTTGAAGAAAAACAAGCGTTACTATTACCAACCTAACAACATGATTTCCGTATCCAATCTCATTTTTCGTATGAAGAAAAATGCTGTTGGTCTAGCGACGATTGCTATTCTCTCAACCATGGTCTTGGTGACTATGTCTGCTGCAACGAGTATCTTTAAAGGCTCTGAAACTTTCAAGAAAGTCATGAATCCACATGATTTTGGAATTACAGGGCAGAATGTTGAAAAAGAAGACATAAATAAACTCCTAGACCAGTATGCTAGCGATAAAGGATTGACTGTCACAAAGAAAGAAGTCCTTACATACAGTAGCTTTGGTGTAGCAAACCAAGAAGGTACGAAATTGACAATCTTTGAGAAAGGTCAAAATCGTGTTCAACCGAAAACTATTTTTATGGTCTTTGACCAAAAAGACTATGAGAATATGACGGGCCAAAAACTTGCACTTTCAGGAAAGGAAGTTGGATTGTTTACTAAGAACAAAGAACTTCAAGGACAGAAAGAACTGACTCTAAATGACCAGACCTATACAATAAAGGAAGAAATCAAAAAAGATTTTATTCTTGAACATGTCCCAAATCAGTACAATATTCTAACTTCGGACTATAACTATCTGGTTGTTCCTGACTTGAAAGCCTTTCTTGACCAGCATCCTAATTCTTCCATTTTTAATCAATACTATGGTGGTATGAATGTAACAGCTAGTGAGGAAGAGCAACTCAAACTTGCAGATGACTATTCAAAATTCCTTGATGATTTTAATAGAGAATCAAGCAAAGAAGGAAGCTTTATTTACGGAAGCAATCTGGCTGATAGTAGTGCGCAGATGAGTGCTTTCTTTGGTGGGACCTTCTTTATCGGTATCTTCCTCTCCATCATCTTTATGGTGGGAACAGTTCTCGTCATCTACTACAAACAAATCTCTGAAGGCTATGAAGACCGTGAACGCTTTATCATTTTGCAAAAGGTCGGTCTCGATCAAAAGCAAATCAAGCAAACCATTAATAAACAGGTCCTAACTGTTTTCTTCCTCCCATTGCTCTTTGCCTTCCTACACCTTGCCTTTGCCTATCATATGCTTAGTCTCATCCTAAAAGTCATTGGGGTCCTAGATGCGACCATGATGTTGACAGTCACTCTGTCCATCTGTGCTATCTTCCTCATCGTCTATGTCTTAATCTTTATGATTACCTCAAGAAGCTATCGCAAGATTGTGCAAATGTAAAAAAGATACCTCGATGCTTGTCGAGGTATTTCTTTTATCTTAAATGCTAAAGAGTTGTCCCAAGAGGAAGGTTACACCCATGGTGAGAAGTCCGATACAGAGGTTGCGGATCATGGCAGTTTTCGTAGGTGCCTTGCCTAGTTTAGCACTGGTATAGCCGGTGACGAGAAGGGAAAGGGCCACAATAAAAACAGTAGCAGGAATACGATAGTCACTTGGAAAGACGGTGATTGAAAGCATAGGAGGAAGGCTTCCCAGTACAAAGGCAATAAAGCTAGAGATAGCAGCATGCCAAGGGTTGGTAAACTCTTCATACTCGATTCCATACTTTTCTTCGACCAAGGCTTTGAGTGGATTTTTTAAAAAGGCCTTGTTGGTCAAGAGTTGGGCTGACGTTTCACACTCACCGTTTTGAAGGTAGGCAGCATAGAGGGATTGTTTTGCAGATTCGATATCCTTATCCAAGAGCAACTGTTCTCTAGCAACAGCGGCTTCTTCCGTGTCTTTCTGAGTGGATACAGAGACATATTCGCCACCGGCCATAGAGAAAGCACCAGCGAGGATAGCCGCTAAACCTGATAAAAAGATAATCCAGATATTGCTTGTCGCACTGGCAACGCCGATAACGACTCCAGCGATGGAAATAATTCCATCATTGGCGCCCAGAACACCTGCGCGTAGGATATTGAGTCGTCCTGCAAAGTTAGCATCAATTTCATGTTTTATTTCTGTCATAGTCATCTCCTTTCTCTCCATTATAGAGAAAAGGGTAGGGGAATACAAACTTTTTAAACTATCTGAAAAAAGTTCTACTATTCTAATTTTTATGCCCTTTGAAGTTTCTCCGAAAAAGTAGTGCTATCCTACTGTACTGGACCTTTTTAAACTTATCTATGGTATAATAGAAGATAGATTTATCAATTGGAGAATGAAGGATTTTATGATTAAACTTGTAGCAACCGATATGGATGGAACCTTTCTAGATGGAGAGGGTCGGTTTGATATGGAACGCCTTAAAAACGTACTTGTTTCCTACAAGGAAAAGGGGATTTATTTTGCAGTGGCTTCAGGTCGCGGTATCTTGTCCCTGAAAAAGTTGTTTGCGGATGTGTGTGATGAAGTGATTTTTATAGCTGAAAATGGGAGCTATGTTGAGTTTCATGGTGAGGATATGTATGAGGCTACTATGTCTCGGGATTTTTACTTGAGCACTTTTGAAGCTTTAAAGAAATCACCCTATTTTGATGAAAGAAAAATGTTGCTGACGGGGAAAAAAGCTTGTTATGTTTTGGATACAGTGGATGAGACCTATCTCATGTTTAGTCGTCACTACAATGAAAACATTCAAAAAGTAGCGAGTTTGGAAGATATCACGGATGAGATTTTTAAATTCACCACCAACTTTACTGAAGAAACGATAGAAGCTGGAGAGGCCTGGGTCAACGAAAATGTTTCTGGTGTGAAAGCCATGACCACAGGTTTTGAATCCATCGATATTGTCTTGGACTATGTTGATAAGGGTGTGGCTATTGTAGAGCTGGCAAAAAAACTTGGTCTAACCATGGATCAGGTTATGGCGTTTGGTGATAATCTCAATGACCTTCACATGATGCAGGTTGTGGGTCACCCAATCGCTCCTGAAAATGCGCGACCAGAGATTATAGAATTAGCAGAAGCAGTGATTGGTCACCATAAGGACCAGTCAGTGATGGCTTATATGGAGGGCTTATAATGGCAGATATTAAATTAATTGCATTGGACTTGGATGGCACCTTGCTGACAACGGATAAAAAGCTGACAGATCGTACCAAGGCGGTCCTCAAAGCTGCCCGTGACCGTGGCATCAAGGTCGTTCTGACAACGGGACGTCCTCTGAAGGCTATGGATTTCTTTCTCCATGAGCTAGGGACTGACGGTCAGGAGGATGAGTACACCATCACCTTTAATGGTGGTCTGGTACAGAAAAATACAGGAGAGATTCTCGATAAAACAGTCTTTTCAATCGACGATGTGGCACGCTTGTACGAGGAAACTGAAAAACTCGGACTTCCGTTAGATGCTATTTCAGAAGGAACTGTCTATCAAATCCAGTCTGACCACGAAAGTCTCTATGCCAAGTTCAACCCAGCCTTGACTTTCGTACCAGTCGCTTTTGAGGATCTATCTAGTCAGATGACGTATAATAAATGTGTGACTGCCTTTGCCCAAGAACCTTTGGATGCAGCGATTCAACAGATTTCCCCTGAATTGTTTGACCAATACGAAATCTTCAAATCGCGTGAACTCTTATTGGAATGGTCACCGAAAAATGTCCACAAGGCAACAGGTTTAGCGAAATTAATTAAACACCTAGGAATCGACCAAAGTCAAGTCATGGCTTGTGGGGACGAGGCCAATGACCTTTCCATGATTGAGTGGGCAGGTTTGGGAGTTGCCATGCAAAATGCTGTTCCAGCGGTTAAGGAAGTTGCCAATGTGATTACCCCTATGACCAACGACGAGGAAGCCGTTGCCTGGGCTATCGAAGAATACGTGCTAAAGGAGAACTAGAATATGGGATTATTTGACCGTCTATTCGGAAAAAAAGAAGAGCCAAAAATCGAAGATATTGTAAAAGAAGCTCTGGAAAATCTTGATTTGTCAGAAGAGGTTGAAGAAAACCAAACGGCAGTCGAAGAAACTTCTCAGGAAGAGACAACAAGAGAAAAAGTGGAAGAAACACCAGCTCAAGAAGAAATTCCTAAGATCTCAACAGAAGAACTTATTGAACCAGAAGTAGTCGAGGAAACTGCTCAGGAAGAGCTTGAGCTAGAATCTGATGAATTGGAACAATTCCAAGAGCCTGAAGAAGTTTTAGAAGAAGAGAGCCAAGAAACTGAAGAAGAACTAGCGTCAGAAGTAGTTGAAGAAGAACTTCCTCAGGTTGAAGAAACCGTTCAGGAAAAATATGACCGCAGTCTCAAGAAAACCCGTACGGGATTCGGTGCTCGTTTGAATGCCTTCTTTGCCAACTTCCGTTCTGTCGATGAAGAATTCTTCGAAGAATTGGAAGAACTGCTCATCATGAGCGACGTCGGTGTGCAAGTCGCTTCAAACTTAACAGAAGAACTACGTTATGAAGCCAAACTCGAAAATGCTAAGAAGCCTGATGCGCTCCGTCGTGTCATTATCGAGAAATTGGTCGAGCTCTATGAAAAGGATGGCAACTACGATGAACAAATCCATTTCCAAGATGGTTTAACAGTCATGCTCTTTGTCGGAGTCAATGGTGTTGGGAAAACAACTTCTATCGGAAAATTGGCTCATCGCTACAAACAAGCTGGCAAGAAAGTCATGTTGGTTGCAGCAGATACCTTCCGTGCGGGTGCTGTGGCCCAGCTAGCTGAATGGGGTCGTCGTGTGGATGTTCCTGTTGTGACAGGGCCTGAAAAGGCTGATCCAGCAAGTGTGGTCTTTGATGGGATGGAACGTGCCGTAGCTGAAGGGATTGATATCCTTATGATTGATACAGCAGGTCGTTTGCAAAACAAGGACAACCTTATGGCCGAGTTGGAAAAGATTGGTCGTATTATCAAACGTGTCGTTCCTGAAGCACCTCATGAAACTTTCCTGGCACTCGATGCTTCAACTGGACAGAACGCCTTGGTACAAGCTAAGGAATTTTCTAAGATAACACCATTGACTGGAATTGTTTTGACAAAAATTGACGGAACTGCCCGAGGTGGTGTTGTTCTAGCTATTCGCGAAGAACTCAATATCCCTGTAAAATTGATTGGTTTCGGTGAAAAAATCGATGATATCGGGGAATTTAACTCAGAAAACTTTATGAAAGGTCTCTTAGAGGGATTGATTTAATACAAAATAAATATCCTGCAAGTCATCTTGCAGGATATTTTTGCTATTCTAAACGGCCATCTTCACGATAGGCGATATCTGGTTGCCAAGTCCATTTGGCTCCATACTTCTCAAGTAAGTCAAAGCTAGCTTGTGGCCCCATACTTCCGGCTTTATAGTCATGAAGTGGAGCACCATTTTCAGCCCAGAGCTCTTCGATACGGTCAATCAATTTCCAAGAAGCACTTACCTCATCCCAGTGGCTAAAATTGGTTGAGTTGTTGTTCAAGACATCGTAGATTAGCTTTTCGTATGGGTCTGGTGAGGCTCCAGTAGCAGTAGCATCTGTACGGTAATCCAGAGAGCTTGGTGCCAGGTTGAATTCTTCACCGACTTGTTTACCATTTAGGCTAAGAGAGAATCCTTCAGTTGGTTGGATATAGATGGTCAAGATATTTGGCGCCAAAGGCTCACCGAAGATAGAGTCCATTTGCTTAAAAACGATATTGACATGAGTCCCTTTTTCAGTCAGGCGTTTACCAGTACGGAAGAAGAAGGGAACACCACGGAAACGATCGCTGTCTACAAAGAAGGCACCAGATGCAAAGGTTTCTGTTGTAGATTCGGGGTCGACATTTGGTTCGCTTCGATAGGAAATGTATTTCATGCCATCGATTTTACCAGAGCGATATTGACCACGGATAAACTGTTCTTTCAGTTCTTCCTCAGTTGGATGATAGAGGTTTTTAAAGACCTTTATCTTTTCAGCACGAATCTCATCTTTTGTAAAACTAGCTGGTTTGTCCATGGCTAGAAGAGAGAGGAGTTGGAGAGTATGGTTTTGCACCATATCACGAAGGGCACCAGATTGATCATAGTAGCCACCGCGTTCTTCAACACCCAAGCGTTCCGCAAAGGTAATCTGTACATTATCAATGTGCTCACGGTTCCAAATATTCTCAAAGATCATGTTGGCAAAACGAACAGCAAAGATACTCTGAATCATCTCTTTACCTAGGTAATGGTCGATACGGTAGATTTGCTCCTCATCAAAGGCCGCAAGGAGATCTTCATTGAGTTTGCTAGCTGTTTCGTAGTCTGTACCGAATGGTTTCTCAACGATCAAGCGTTCAAAACCTTTGCCATCAACAATGTTTTCAGATTTGAGGTGCTTGGCAATGGTTCCAAAGAACTGAGGTGCCATAGACAAGAAGAAGAGCTTGTTGTGTTCAGCTTGGTATTTTTCGTTGAGCTCAGCTTGTAATTGGCGCAAAGCAATGTAATGTTCCGTATCATTCACATCATGGCTTTGATAGTAGAAGTGGCTAGCAAATTCCTGGGCTTGCTCGGTACTATCTGCCAAATCAAGGATGGACTCGACAACAACAGATTCAAAATATTCCTTACTCCAAGGTCTACGAGCTGTTCCGATAACAGCAAAATGCTCAGAGAGATTGCCTGATTTATAGAGTCTGAAAAGGGAAGGGTAGAGTTTGCGTTTAGCTAAATCTCCACTCGCACCGAAAATTGTAACAATAACCTTTGATGACATCTAGCTACCTAATTTCTATATTTTTTCCTAGTTGGACTAGGGATGAGATTTCCTCATTTTCATAGTCTTTATTTTATCATAATTTTCAAAAAAATCAAAAAATCCAATACGCAATTAAAAAACTGTAAGGAGAACCTTACAGTTTTGTTTTATACATTTAAGACCTTGTCCAAGAACTCTTTTAGACGAGGGTGTTGCGGGTTATCAAAGATTTGGTCTGGAGTTCCATCTTCAAGAAATTCTCCATCAGCTGTGAAAATAACACGATTAGCTACCTGACGAGCAAATCCCATCTCGTGGGTTACGATGATCATGGTCATACCTTGCTCTGCCAATTCCTTCATAACGTTCAAAACATCTCCAACCATCTCAGGGTCAAGAGCGGAAGTTGGCTCATCAAAGAGCATGATATCAGGATTCATGGCAAGTCCACGAGCGATAGCTACACGCTGTTTCTGACCACCTGATAGGCTATCTGGGTTAGCATTAGCTTTGTCTGCAAGACCGACTTTCTCCAGCAACTCCATCCCCAATTTTTCAGCTTCTTCTTTGGTCATCCGTTTGTGTTCAATAGGTGCAAAAGTGATATTTTCTAGAACGGACATGTGAGGGAAGAGGTTGAAGTGTTGGAAGACCATTCCTACGTTCTCACGAACATGGTCGACATTGGTTGACTTTTCAGTCAAATCATAACCATTTACTGTGATGTGGCCACTCGTTACCTCCTCGAGAAGGTTAAGGCTACGGAGGAAAGTGGATTTACCAGAACCAGAAGGACCGATGATACAGACAACATCTCCTTCATAGAATTTAGTCGTAATGCCTTTTAAAACTTCATTTTTTCCATAATACTTATGCAAATCATTTACATCAATTTTTAGTTTTGCCATTAACGAATCCTCTTTTCTAAGCGTTTCGCTAGTCTAGTCAAAAGCGTGATAATTACAAGATAGAAGATAGCAAGGATTGCATACATCTTGAAACTTTGGTAGTTACGGGCGATGATGATCTTACCAGTTTGGAAAAGTTCCACCAAACCGATAGCAGATACGATGGTTGTATCTTTAAGAGCGATAACGAATTGGTTGACGAAGTTTGGCAACATCAATTTAGTCGCTTGTGGCAAGATAATCTTACGCATGGTTTTTCCATAAGAGATACCGAGACTGCGGCTGGCTTCCATTTGCCCAACTGGAACAGCTTGAATCCCACCACGAACAATTTCAGCGATATAAGCAGCTGCATTGAGTGAGAGGGCGATAGTACCAGCTACAAAGTCATTGATTGGACTTTGTTGGCCTGTAATCGACTCGATGAAGTTTGGAATACCCCAGAAGATGAAGGCTGCAAGAATCATCAATGGGATACCACGGATAACATCAACGAAAATCTCAGAGATCAGACGAAGAGATTTGTATGGACTAACGCTAAACATACCAAAGATAATCCCGATGACAATGGCAATTGCAAATGAAATAAGTGCTAAGGCAAGAGTGATTCCAAGTCCACTAAGAAGTTGTTTGTAGTTGTTTTGAAGCAAGCCCCAGATAGTTGTTTCGTCAACCGTACTTGTAGAGTCAGTTGAAGTTTCGCTAGCTAGATACTTGTCAAGAATCTTTTGGAATTCTCCGTTAGCTTTGAGGTTCGCAAGTCCGTTATTGAACATCTGGATCAATTCAGGGTTTGTTCCTTTTTTAACCGCAAAGGCAGTTTCACCGATTGGAGTTCCAGCGATTGGTGTTTTCAATTTTTGCCCTTGACTGATAGAATATTTGAGAACAGGCTCATCATCCATCACAGCATCAATAGCTCCAGTATTCAGACTGTCATACATTGATGCGCCATCTGCAAAGGTTTTAATCTTATAGCCGTATTTGTTTTGATTCTCAGTAAGGAACGTTTGAGAAGCAGTTCCGTTTTTAACACCGACAGTTTTATCCTTGAGGTCTTCATAAGAAGCAATTGTGCTTGATTCTTTTACACCAAGAATCGTATTTGCTGTGTAGTAGGATTCTGAGAAGTCGAAGGTTTCCTTACGGGCATCTGTTACAGACATACCAGCAATGATACCATCTGCTTGCCCTGCTTGAACAGCACTGATGGCTGCGTCAAATCCTGGGTTGGTAATTTCAATTTCAAAACCTTGGTCTTTGGCAATGGCCTTGATGAGGTCCATATCAATACCAGTGTATTGATTGCTTGAATTTTGAAAGACGAATGGGGCGAAAGATGAGTCGCTGACAATAATGTACTTGCTTTTCACTGGAGTAGCTTTTTGTCCAGCAGCAGTAGTTGTCGTTGGGCTTGCCGTAGTTGTAGAAGCTGTCCATTTTTGGATGATTTGCTCCAAGCTACCATCCTTCTTCATTTGTGCTAGGGCTTCGTTAAACTCGGTAACCAAGTGTTCATACTTGCTCCCTTTCTTGACACCAAAGGCAAAGCTTCCAACAGCCTCACCATCCATATTGATGCTGAGATCTTGTCCTTGGTTAATCGCATACTCAATAACAGGTTTGTCATCCATGATGGCATTTACAGCACCAGCACTTAGACTGTTATTCATCAAATCACCTGTATCAAAGGTTTTGATAGAGAAACCGTATTTATCTTTGATACTTTCGAGGAAACGTTGAGCGGCAGTTCCGTTCTTAACTCCAACTGTTTTGCCGCTAAGTTCCTCATATTTGGTGATTTTATTTGCCTTTGTGGTAGCAATGACAACTTTTGTATCATAATAGGTATCAGACATGGTAAAGACATTTTCACGTTCTTTTGTTTTTGTCATACCTGCCATAATAGCATCTGCTTGACCTGACTGCACCGCATTTACAGCTGCATCAAAGCCAGGATAAGACATTTGGATGTTCCATCCTTTGATTTCTGCGACTTTATTGATAATATCAACATCAATCCCTTTATAGGTTTGATCTGAATCTTTAAACTCAAAAGGTGCGTAAGCTGTATCAGACACAATCTTAACAGTATCAGCTTTTGCCATACCTAGTGAGAAAATGGGAAATAAAATGAGCAAACATGCTAGTATTTTTTTCTTCATTTTTAGTCTCCTTTTCCGAATATTTTCCCATTATATCAGAAAATGAATGAAAAGGCAAATATTATGGATTTTATGTAAGGAAATCTAACATGAAATACCCACTCTTATCAACTTAGAGAAGAGTCTGAAAAGCAAATTTATGGTAAAATAGAAGGATAGAAAAATGCAGATGAGGCAATCATGATAAATAGAATTACAGATAATGAATTTAAACTAGTATCAAAATACGAACCTTCAGGAGATCAACCACAAGCGATTGAGCAGTTGGTTGACAATATCGAGGGTGGAGAAAAGGCCCAAATTTTGATGGGGGCGACGGGTACAGGGAAGACCTATACCATGAGTCAGGTCATTTCCAAAGTCAATAAACCAACTTTGGTCATTGCCCATAACAAAACATTAGCTGGTCAGCTCTATGGGGAGTTCAAGGAATTTTTCCCTGAAAATGCTGTTGAGTACTTTGTGTCTTACTATGATTATTACCAACCTGAGGCCTATGTCCCTTCGAGTGATACTTATATTGAAAAGGATAGCTCTGTCAATGATGAGATTGACAAGCTTCGACACTCAGCGACTTCAGCACTTCTGGAGCGCAATGATGTCATCGTAGTGGCTTCAGTCTCTTGTATCTATGGTTTGGGTTCGCCAAAGGAATATTCTGATAGCGTCGTTAGTCTCCGTCCAGGTCTGGAGATTTCTCGTGATAAACTCTTGAATGACTTGGTAGATATACAGTTTGAACGCAATGATATTGATTTCCAACGGGGAAGATTTCGCGTTCGCGGAGATGTGGTGGAGATTTTCCCAGCTTCTCGTGATGAACACGCTTTTAGAGTAGAATTTTTCGGAGACGAAATCGACCGTATCCGTGAAGTTGAGGCTTTGACAGGTCAGGTATTGGGAGAAGTGGATCATTTGGCGATTTTCCCTGCCACTCACTTTGTGACCAATGATGACCACATGGAGGTTGCGATTGCTAAGATTCAGGCAGAGTTGGAGGAGCAGTTGGCTGTCTTTGAAAAGGAAGGCAAACTGCTAGAAGCTCAGCGTTTGAAACAGCGGACAGAGTACGATATTGAGATGTTACGTGAGATGGGCTATACCAACGGTGTTGAAAACTACTCACGCCACATGGATGGTCGTAGCGAAGGAGAGCCTCCTTATACGCTTCTCGACTTCTTCCCAGATGATTTCTTGATCATGATTGATGAAAGTCACATGACCATGGGGCAAATCAAAGGTATGTACAATGGAGACCGTTCGCGTAAGGAAATGCTGGTTAATTATGGTTTCCGTTTACCGTCAGCCTTGGACAATCGTCCTCTCCGTCGTGAGGAGTTTGAAAGCCATGTGCACCAGATTGTTTACGTTTCAGCGACACCTGGTGACTATGAAAATGAGCAGACCGAGACAGTGATTGAGCAAATCATTCGTCCGACAGGGCTTCTAGACCCAGAGGTGGAAGTTCGTCCGACTATGGGACAGATTGATGACCTCCTAGGTGAAATCAATGCTCGTGTTGAAAAGAACGAACGAACTTTTATCACAACCTTGACCAAGAAGATGGCAGAAGACTTGACCGACTACTTCAAAGAAATGGGGATCAAGGTCAAGTACATGCACTCGGACATTAAGACCTTGGAGCGGACGGAAATTATCCGTGACCTACGCTTGGGTGTCTTTGATGTCTTGGTGGGAATCAATCTGCTCCGCGAAGGGATTGACGTTCCTGAGGTAAGCTTGGTTGCCATTCTCGATGCTGATAAGGAAGGTTTCCTTCGTAACGAACGTGGCCTCATCCAGACCATTGGTCGTGCTGCCCGTAATAGCGAAGGGCATGTCATCATGTATGCGGACACGATGACCCAGTCTATGCAACGTGCTATTGATGAAACGGCTCGTCGTCGGAAAATCCAGATGGCTTATAATGAAGAGCATGGTATCGTCCCACAAACCATTAAGAAAGAAATCCGTGATCTTATTGCCGTGACCAAGGCAGTTTCTAAGGAAGAGGACAAGGAAGTCGATATCAATAGTCTCAACAAACAAGAACGCAAAGAACTCGTCAAGAAACTGGAAAAACAAATGCAAGAAGCCGTCGAAGTGCTTGATTTTGAACTCGCTGCTCAGATACGTGACATGATGTTGGAAGTGAAGGCGTTAAACTGAAAAAATTATAAAGAAATAGAAATATATAGAAAGACATAATATGACAGCAAAAAAAACTAAACACATAGGCATTGAATGTTGTAGAATTCTAGCTATGTTGATGATTTGCAACTTACATGTTTTGGGTATGGGAGGAATTTTGGAGAAAGTTGATAGTCAAAAAGATTTTTACTATATTTTTGCCAATTTTTTAGAAGCTTTCTCATATTCAGCTGTAAATATTTATATTTTAATCAGTGGGTATGTCGGTCTTTATTCACAATTTAGTTATAAAAAAATGTTTGGTTTTTGGGTACAGATTATTTTCTATACTATTTCAATTACTTTTGTATTTGCTATTTTTTCAAAATCATCTGTTAACTTAAGTGATTGGTTTTCAGCTTTAACTCCAATAAGTCATGGACAGTATTGGTATATGAGTTGCTATTTTGGTTTAGTCTTAATAGCACCATTTTTGAATCAAGCAGTGCTGACATTGAAGAACGAACAATTGCTTCCAATTGTTAGTGGAGCATTTATATACTTTTCTGTCATACCTACAGTATTTAAACAAGATATTCTGGGCTTGTGGGGTGGATATAGTGTATTATGGATGATTCTTTTGTACACTATAGGAGCAATAATTAGAAAATCAAATTACGAAAGTCGTTTTCAAATACGTAATGTTAGTGGATTGATTTTATTTTTAACTAGTTTAACTTTTATACTGTGCTGGCTTGGTTTTGAACAGTGGAGAAGTTATATTTCTCCGACGGTCACACTGCAAGGAATAGCAATATTTTTACTCTTCTTGAATATTAAAGATATTCCCTTAACTTTTAAGAGACTAGTTCTTTTAATATCTCCACTAACTTTGGGGATTTATCTGTTTCATGTACATCCTCTTATTTTTAGAAGAATTATACCAACCATCCATACTTTAGTTGAAGAACAAGAATTTCCCATTTTTGTCATTATGATTCTAGTTATGACACTGGCCCTGTTCTTTTCTGGCGCTATGATTGAGTATTTTAGAAATAAATTAATGGCGTATATTCTTACTTTAATAAAGAGTGTTAAAAATCTTAAACAGACTTAAAACTTTTTTGTCTTATTAAAATAGGAGCAAGAGGCATTAAAATATACACTTCACTGAGAACTTAAGGTTTACTGAACTTATCCTTGATCTAATCGCCGTAACTAAGGCAGTTGCCAAGGAAGAGGACAAGGAAGTCGATATCAATAGCCTCAACAAACAAGAACGCAAGGAACTCGTCAAAAAACTCGAAAAACAAATGCAAGAAGCCGTCGAAGTGCTTGACTTTGAACTCGCAGCTCAGATACGTGATATGATGTTGGAAGTGAAGGCGTTGGATTAGTGAAGGAGAAAACGAATGAAAATTTTAGTCATCAATGGACATCCTGACAAGGGAAGTTTCTGTCAAGAAATTTTTCAAACGATTGTAGAAAATGTTGACTCAAATCATCATGAGCTTGAATCTATTAATCTAAATGAGATAGATTTTGATCCCGTGTTACGTTATGGTTATCGAAAACGGATGGAAGAGGACTCCTTCATACTTCGCTCTCAGGAATTAATCCAGTGGGCAGATCATTTCATTTTCGTTTATCCAATTTGGTGGAGTAGTATGCCTAGTTTATTGAAGGGGTGGATTGATCGTGTTTTCACGCCAGGAATTGCGTACTCTACCAATAATAAAGGAAGTTTTATTTTAAACTACTTAAGAGGTCAGCAGTTTAAAAAGTTACTAAAAGGAAAAACAGCCAGTATTTACGCAACATCAATGGCACCAACATGGTGGTACAAAGTATTTTCAGGTTCTATCAGTATTCCAGACAGTTATGGAATATCAGTATTAAAGAATGCTGTCCTGAATCATTGCGGTATCAAAACAAAGAAAGTTTCAATTTTGGGTGAGTTAGGGCGTGAGGTGAATACAAATTCTACAAGACAAAAATACCTGCAAAAAGTAGCTGAGGAAGTGAAGGCGTTGGATTAGGAAAAAGTATGGTTTATTTAAGAAAACTAATTGAAGAAGATTTGGTGTCTTTGTGGGAAATTGCTTATTCACAATCTAATCCAATTTGGAAGCAGTATGATGCTCCCTATTATGACGATTATCAGCATTTTCCTAATTTTCAAGAATTTAAACTACAAAAATCAGAATCTACTCTAAACAACTCAAATCGCCTTGGTATTTTTGTTGATGATAAACTTGTTGGGACTGTTTCGCGCTACTGGGTATGTAAACAAACAAGATGGATGGAATTGGGGATTTGTATTTATGATAACAAGTTTTGGAACTCTGGCATTGGAAAAGCTGCTATGCTACAGTGGATAGATCGGACATTTCAGGATTACTTGGAGTTGGAGCATCTTGGTTTGACAACTTGGTCAGGAAATTTTGGTATGATGAAATTGGCTGAAAAATTAAGAATGAAAAAAGAAGCTCATATTCCAAAAGTTCGTTATTACCAAGGCAAATATTTTGATAGTATTAAATATGGTATTCTGAGAGAAGAATGGAGTAAAATAAATGAACCTAACTATCAAACAAATGGAAACTCCTGAAGAGATAGAAGGTAAATCCTTCCTTCATTGGCAAACGTGGAGAGAGGCTTATGATGACCTTTTACCTGCAGAATTTCAGGAGACGATGACATTAGAAAGATGTCGATTTTTTAGTCAAAAATATCCAGAAAATACATTGATCGCGATGGATGGCATGAAGGTAGTTGGTTTTATCAGTTATGGAAACTTTCGTGATGAGACTATCCAAGCTGGTGAGATTATTGCCTTATATGTTTTAAAAGACTATTATGGAGAAGGTATTGCTCAGAAGTTAATGAAGGAAGCTCTGACGACTCTTGAACAATTCTCTGAAATATTTTTATGGGTATTAAAAGAGAATAAGCGAGCCATTGCTTTCTATCAAAAAATGGGTTTTACTTTTGATGGGCAAGAAAAAATACTTGACCTTGGAAAACCTATCACTGAAATTAGAATGGTACGTAAGAAATCCTCAAAATCTGAGAGTTAAATACTGGTAGAATTGAGATTATGTTTTCAGATTACGCAATGGACAAACAATCATGTTTTAGATTATATTCTAAATAGAGGGAAGTTATTATGAAATTGAAAGAGAAGAATTATAAGAAGTCATCGAGCTTAGATTCTGTTCGTTTTTGGTTACAAGGGCATCGATTTGTCAAATTTATGCTTGATATTGTCTTTTATATCATCTTGTTCCTAATTATAGAATTTACAACATCACAGAACAAAAGCCTTCCAACTGATTTTCGGTACAGAGAGCTTTTATTTCCCTTGCAATTGAATCTTTTTATCTTGGGTAATAGGTTCTATGCTCTCTTTTTGTCAGTGAAAACGGAAAAAGAAAGGACCCTTAAAAGATTTTGTGAACCCTTTATTTATATCAATATCCTTAGCTTCATTTTTCAACTGATTGGCGTGAGAAAAAGAGGAAGAGTTGTTCTGTCACCTTTGTTTTCACTGGAGTCGTCCTATATCTGGTTTCCTATTGTTGTCTACCTTCTAGTCTTGATGTTAACTCTGGCAATCTTCTTTCTCTCTAAAGGTTCAAAAAAAGGAGTAGATGAAAATGAAGATGAGTAGGCAAATGAAGTACAAGACAAAAGAAAAGTCTTCTTGGACTAATAGGATTTTTCTTTGGATGGAAAGGCACAGAAGGATTGCTCAACTTTTAGATACGAGTGTGTTATTTGGATCTATGTTTGTATCATTTCTTGCCGCCTCTTACATTAGTTATCCATTACCGAACATGAACTATCTTTCCCCCTTAAGCTTCAATCTTATCCTTCTGATCTTATCAACCTATTTCCTTGTCTTTCGTTTTAGTAGTGATAAACTTCAGAAATGGCGTTACTTTTCATGGGGATTTATTGGGTTCAATGGTCTTCTTTTTCCCTTTCATCTCTTGGTAGGTCTGAATTGGCTAGGACGTCGTAAGTCAACGAATTTCCCTCCCATAATTTCTATGGATCCAGCATATGTCTGGGTCCCTATTGTAAGTTATCTCTTTTTCTTTTTCTTGGGGCTGGGCATTCTGCTTTTGATTATACGGATAGAAAAGAGAAGAAGGAGGCGTAAATGGAACGAAAGATTAAGAGAAAAAAGAAGGTCAAACAACAGGACAGAAAAATGAGAAAAATCCAGAAAAAGTATTCTTTGGTTGCTCACGTCCAATTGTGACAGGAAAGACATTCAAAGATTGCTTCTTTTATGGATGGTGGTATAATATTATTATCTATTTTTGGTATCATGTATGTATTGTTCGGGACGTCACTTATCCCGAAACCATATCAAGAAATGTCCTATCTCTTGCCAATTATTATGAATTTTGTCTTTTTGGTGCACACACTCTATCAAGGTATTTTTAGAGATGGTTTTAGCAATAAGGCTTCAGTACAAGGATTTTTAAAAACTTTTCTATTCATAAACGGACCTATTTTTCTCCTCCACTTACTTGTTGGGGTGAAAGGGAGAAATGTTAAAAAAATTCCTTCCCTATTATCTACCGATTATCGCTACATCTGGCTTCCAATTGCTACCTATCTAATCTTTTTCATCATTCCAGCGATATTGATGGTGATTTTGAAATATAATGACAAAAAGAGGAAAAATTATGACAAAAGAAAACCTAACTAAGTTAATTTCGTTTAAGACACTTTATTTGGCTTTGCTGACCTTTGTGGTTCTTCATTTGGTGTTGCTGGTTTTTGGACTATCTTTTACGCCGATTTTGTGGAATAGTTGGTTTTTCATTCTTTGTTTGACCTTCCTAATCCATCCTTGGAGAATCTTTTATAGAACAAGAGATGCTAAATGGTATCACCTTATTTTTCAAGTATTTAGTGGATTGGTGACATTTTACCTTTGGTTTGCAGCATTCTTTGTTTTATCAGTTATCTCGGATCCAGCCGTCCCTATCAATATAGACTATCGCATAGAAGATAAGGAAATCATCATTGCTAGAGGTTTTTTGGCCCGTACTACTTATGACCATCATGAATTGATCAATCCCTTTATCATGAAGTCAGAAGTAAAATATCGAGATGAATAATAACAAATAGAAAGTGAGTGAATCCATGTCACGTTCCCAAAAAACAATCCTAACAAACATCTGCCTTGTCGAAGATAAGGCGCGAGGTAAAGTCCTAATGCAATATCGCTCTCCTGAAAACAATCGCTGGTCTGGCTATGCCTTTCCAGGAGGACATGTTGAGAATGGCGAGGCCTTTGCCGAGTCTGTCATTCGTGAAATATACGAAGAAACTGGTTTGACCATTCAGAATCCCCAACTGGTCGGTATTAAAAATTGGCCCTTAGATACAGGTGAGCGCTACATCGTCGTTTGCTATAAGGCGACAGAGTTTACTGGAAATCTCCAATCCTCAGAGGAAGGAGAGGTATCTTGGGTGCAAAAAGACCAGATTCCAAACTTGGATCTGGCCTATGATATGTTACCTTTGATGGAAATGATGGAAGCACCTGAAAAGTCTGAGTTCTTCTATCGCCACCGTACAGAGGACGGCTGGGAGAAAGAAATTTTCTAGTCTTTTACTAAATAACCTAACTGATCCAAGGCCTCCTCTATATAGTGGAGGTCTTGTTGTGTCTCAGCTTCAACAAGGTGATAATGGATGCCGTCTGTCAATTCAGAAAGTGGTCTAAAGTCAGAATTTTCAACTTGTTCCAGAAAGTGCTGGACATCTCGACGACAGGTGAGTTTGAGCAGAGTTTCAATTTCACCATAAACGGGATGATCGATTAAGATATTTTGAACGCGTCCGCCATTATCTACAATAGCTAGAAGTTCCTGACCGATTTCTTCCAGTTCATGTTTCACTTTAAAGAGTTTGTGCACGTAGGGGCTGGCATCATTTTCTTTGTAGATATAGCCACGGTTGGTGGATAGGATAGGAGCCCCATCTGCTCGGAGAATAGCGATATCCTGTACAATGACTTGGCGCGTAACATGAAAGTGCTCAGCCAAGGTTTGACCATTGAGAGCTTTTGGTGCCTCTTTTAACAGTTTGAGAAGAGCTTGTTTGCGATCCTTTGTCATAGTTTTTCCTTTTAGCGACGTTTTCGAAGCACTTTATAGACAGCTAGTGCTAATGTATAGTCTACCATACTATGGACAATTGTGCCAAAACCGACTAGGACAAAGAGAACATAAAACATATTTTCAACGTTTGTCCCTGAAGTAGCATAAAAGATGATACAAGCTAGTACTTCAGCGATAGCGTGAACAACACCCAAAACAAAGTTAAAAATCCAAGATGCCTTTGGTTTATCCAAGGTTTCAGGGAATTTTTTTAAGTAAAATGCTCCCAAAATACCAAAAACGATGTGAGAAAAGGCGCGCAGAACGATAACCATAGGGTAGCCTGCCATCAGGAAGCCAAGACTAGAAGCGATGATCACAAAAGCAGCCATCAAAGGTGATAGGAACATGGCGATAAAGATGGCGATATGACTTCCCAAGGTGTAAGAAGCTGGTGGGATGACGATTTTAAAGGGCATAATGATTGGAATCAAAATCGCAATTGCTGTGAGTAGGGCAGTCATCGTCATAAACTGCGTTTTTTTCCGTATATCCATAAGAACCTCCATTTAACTGTATATACACAAGTATAGTACAATAAATAGATAGACATGTCAAGAATTTATTTTGATTTTATTGAAAATTTTCAAAAGTATAGGTGGTAGATTCAAAGGATTTTCATATATTTTCAAAATTTTGAACTAATGACTCCTTGGTAAATAACCATTTATGAATAGAAGATGAGCCTTTACTGGTGAAAACTAAAACTCCACCTTCAAGACTGAAAGTGGAATTATGTTTATTTCTTCAAGGTTTCGAGACGTGGGACAATTGCTACTGTTAGAACTGCAGAGATGACAAGCTCAGCAATTGAGTTTGTAGAAATAACTGTTGCCAGGAGTTTTTGGATATCGCCGTTGAAGACATTTCCAAAAAGAAAGAAGATTCCCCCAAGTACAAAAACTGTATTTGTAAGTGAACCGAGAGCACCAGCAATGATGAGACCCGTTCTGTTTTTCAATAATTTATAAACTAGGTAAGGAGTCAGACCAATCAAAATGCGAGGTAGGATGGCGATTATTGCTGAATAGATGTTTCCGTTTGGTACAAAAGGTGAGAATAGGTAGCTGGTTGGAAGGATGGTAATCGTGTTAACCGTCAAGCTAAGTAGCCCCATCAAGAAACCAAGTGTAACACCAACTCGTGGGCCGTAAATAATACTTGCAATAATAACAGGAATATGCACGATAGTTGGTTTAATTGGAAATGGGAAAAGATTAAATAGGAGAGAGCTCAAAAAGTGGATAACGAGCATAACTGCAAAAAAGATAGCAATTGGAGCAATGTTAGAGCGTTTGTTCATCGAGGGTTTCCTTTATTCTTTCTAAAATAGTATTCAGGTCAGCTAGGGCGCCTTTGCCGTGATCGCCACAGGCTAGTAGAGATTCCTTAGGAGAGATTATCTGATAACCATAGGTCTCTAATGTTTTTAGATTAGCCTGAGTTGCCGGATGGTCATACATTTTTGTGTTCATGGCTGGTGCGATTAGCTTTTTGACGTGTTCTGGCAAGGCAAGTGCTGTGCTTGTCACCATGTTGTCCGCAAATCCGTGGGCTAACTTAGCGATGGTATTAGCAGTAGCTGGGGCTACAATAAAAAGGTCGGTCCTTTTGCCTAGTTCGATATGATTCACTTGATCAGGAGCAGGTTCCTTCATGACATCAAGGTGGACAGGATTTTGAGAGAGGACCTGTAGTGTTAACGGTTGGATAAACTCTCTCGCTGCCTCAGTCATTAAGACAGTAACATCATGGCCCTGTTTTTTCAAGGAACTGACTAGGTCAGCTGATTTATAGGAGGCAATGGAACCTGTCACTGCGATGAGAATATTTGCCATGGCTTTCCTTTCTAAAAATCGTATGCTTGAATTTTTTCAAGGAGGAGGTTTGCTATTTCCTCTTTGGTTTGAACGGTTTGAAGATGATCATTCTCAACAAAGATTGCGCGATGCTGATTTGCTGAAATTTGAGTCAGGTCATTTGCGATTATTAAGTCAGCCTGGTTCTTGACAAGAGTCTGTCTAGCAACTTCAATAAGATGATCCTCAGTAACATCAACCAATAGTTTGAACCCAATCAGATGAATAGCTGGATTCCATTCTTTGATTAGAGAGATGATTTTGGGTGTTTTTTTCAGGAATAAGACCTGAACCTCATCAGTTGAAGAAATCTTAGCTTGATGATTCTGCTTGTTTAAGAATTCTTCTAGATTGGAGCTGGCCTGAACTTCCTCAAGTCCTGTCATATAAACAGGAGTATAGTCAGACACGGCCATTGAATGAATCAAGACCTGGTAATCCTTAACAAGTTCTTGCATCACAACTAGAAGGTCGTTGGAATTATTAATTTCTCGAATGCTTAGGTTGGGATGAGCTTCTGGCTTCAGAGCTCGTTTTGTCGTTATCAAACAAACTTCATGCCCCGCAGCAAGCAAGGTTTCTGTGATGATTTTTCCCAAGCGACCAGTCGAGTGATTAGTGATAGAGCGGACGCTATCGATTGCTTCACTTGTGCCGCCTGACGTAACTAAAATTTTCATAGCACTATTGTACACAAAAATAAACAGTAAGTAAAATGAAAGCGATAAATTTTTGGTAAAACAAAGCTACACTATAGTTTATAACTATAAAGCCATATAAAATTTTTCAAAGGGCTCTAAAAATCTTGAAATTCAGGATATTTACGAACGTTTAGAGAGTTTATGGATGTTAAAAATCTTGTTTTGTGATATAATGAATTATCACATTAGAGGTTAGAGGAGTTTTGAATGAAAACAGATATTGAAATCGCACAGAGTATTGAGTTGAAGCCAATCGTTGATGTTGTTGAGAAACTTGGTATTTCTTACGACGATTTGGAATTGTATGGGAAGTACAAGGCTAAGCTCAGCTTTGATAAAATTCGTGCAGTTGAGAGCAATCCAGTTGGTAAATTGATCTTGGTTACTGCCATCAATCCAACACCTGCAGGTGAAGGGAAATCAACTATTACCATTGGTCTGGCAGACGCCTTGAACAAGATTGGCAAGAAAACCATGATTGCTATCCGCGAACCGTCTCTTGGCCCAGTCATGGGGATTAAGGGTGGTGCAGCCGGTGGTGGTTATGCCCAAGTGTTGCCAATGGAAGACATCAACCTTCACTTTACCGGGGATATGCATGCCATTACAACTGCCAACAATGCTCTTTCTGCCTTGATTGACAACCACTTACACCAAGGAAATGAGCTGGGAATCGACCAACGTCGTATTCTTTGGAAACGTGTGGTGGACTTGAATGACCGTGCCCTTCGTCATGTGACCGTTGGACTTGGTGGTCCTCTAAACGGTATTCCACGTGAGGATGGTTTCGATATTACCGTTGCTTCCGAAATCATGGCCATTCTTTGCTTGGCGACCGATATCGAAGATTTGAAACGTCGTTTGGCGAATATCGTTATCGGATATCGCTATGACCGTACACCAGTTACTGTTGGTGATTTGCAAGTTGAGGGAGCTTTAGCATTGATTTTGAAAGATGCTATCAAACCAAACTTGGTTCAGACAATCTACGGAACACCTGCTTTTGTACACGGTGGTCCATTTGCCAATATCGCTCATGGATGTAACTCTGTTTTGGCAACAAGCACAGCCCTTCGCTTGGCTGATTATACTGTTACTGAAGCTGGTTTTGGTGCGGACCTTGGTGCTGAGAAATTCCTTGATATCAAGACACCAAACTTGCCAACATCTCCAGATGCAGTTGTCATCGTCGCAACCCTTCGTGCCCTTAAGATGAATGGTGGTGTAGCTAAGGATGCTTTGACAGAGGAAAATGTAGAAGCAGTTCGTTCAGGTTTTGCTAACTTGAAACGCCACGTTGAGAACATCCGTAAGTTCGGTATTCCTGCAGTTGTCGCGATTAATGAATTTGTCACTGATACAGAATCTGAAATCGCAGCCTTGAAAGAACTCTGTTCTTCTATCAATGTGCCAGTTGAATTAGCAAGTGTTTGGGCCAATGGTGCGGAAGGTGGAGTAGCGCTTGCCGAAACGGTTGTTCAGACTATTGCTGAAAATCCATCCAACTATACTCGCCTTTATGACAACGACCTTTCTGTCCAAGAAAAGATCGAAAAGATTGTTACTGAAATCTATCGCGGTAGCAAAGTGAACTTTGAGAAGAAAGCCCAAACGCAAATCGCCCAAATCGTTCAAAACGGATGGGACAAATTGCCAATCTGTATGGCGAAAACTCAGTACAGTTTCTCTGACAACCCAAGTGCACTTGGAGCTCCAGAAAACTTTGAAATTACCATTCGTGAATTGGTACCAAAATTAGGTGCAGGCTTCATCGTTGCCCTAACTGGTGATGTCATGACCATGCCAGGACTTCCAAAACGACCTGCAGCTCTCAATATGGATGTTGAAAGTGACGGAACCGTTTTAGGCTTGTTCTAAGATTTAGATGATATTAAAAGAGTTTGGAAATGCTATCCAAGCTCTTTTTCTTATCTAGATATGAGGCCTTGTCTTCAGCTGATAATAGAGTTACTTTCTAGACGAAACCAGTCTAGGTAAAGATATTTTCCCTGATTTTTGATATAATAGAAACATTGACTTCAAGAGTAAGGAAGAGAAAATGAACGCATTATTGAATGGAATGAATGACCGTCAGGCTGAGGCGGTGCAAACGACAGAAGGTCCATTATTGATCATGGCGGGGGCTGGTTCTGGAAAGACTCGTGTTTTAACTCACAGAATCGCCTACTTGATTGATGAAAAGATGGTCAATCCTTGGAATATCTTGGCCATTACCTTTACCAATAAGGCGGCGCGTGAGATGAAGGAGCGTGCCTATGGGCTCAATCCAGCTACTAAGGACTGTCTGATTGCGACCTTTCACTCCATGTGTGTTCGTATCCTACGTCGCGATGCGGATCATATTGGCTACAACCGAAATTTTACTATTGTGGATCCTGGTGAACAGCGAACCCTCATGAAACGCATTCTCAAGCAATTAAACTTGGATCCTAAAAAATGGAATGAACGGACTATTTTGGGAACCATTTCCAATGCTAAGAACGACCTAATTGATGATGTGGCTTATGCTGCTCAAGCTGGTGATATGTATACGCAAATCGTAGCTCAGTGTTACACAGCCTATCAAAAAGAGCTTCGTCAGTCAGAGTCGGTTGACTTTGATGATTTGATTATGCTGACCTTGCGTCTCTTTGATCAAAATCCTGACGTCTTGACTTACTATCAGCAGAAGTTCCAGTACATTCATGTTGATGAGTACCAAGATACCAACCATGCCCAGTATCAATTGGTCAAACTCTTGGCTTCACGCTTTAAAAATATCTGCGTAGTCGGTGATGCTGACCAGTCCATCTACGGTTGGCGTGGGGCTGATATGCAGAATATCTTGGATTTTGAGAAAGATTACCCTAACGCCAAGGTCGTTTTGTTAGAGGAAAATTATCGTTCAACAAAAACCATTCTCCAAGCTGCCAATGACGTCATCAAAAACAATCAAAATCGTCGTCCTAAGAATCTCTGGACCCAGAATGCGGATGGAGAGCAAATTGTTTATTATCGCGCAAATGACGAACAAGATGAGGCTGTTTTTGTAGCCAAAACCATCGATGAACTTGGTCGAACTCAAAACTTCCTCCACAAGGATTTTGCGGTTCTTTATCGGACTAATGCACAATCCCGTACTATTGAGGAGGCCCTCCTAAAGTCCAATATTCCTTATACTATGGTCGGCGGGACCAAGTTCTACAGCCGTAAGGAAATCCGTGATATTATCGCCTACCTTAATCTCATTGCCAATCTGAGTGACAATATCAGTTTTGAGCGCATTATTAACGAACCTAAACGCGGAATCGGCCCAGGAACCGTTGAGAAAATTCGCGACTTTGCGAATATGCAAGATATGTCTATGCTGGATGCTTCAGCAAATATCATGTTATCAGGAATCAAGGGTAAGGCAGCTCAGTCTATATGGGATTTTGCCAATATGATTTTGGATTTGCGAGAGCAACTGGATCAATTAAGCATTACAGAGTTAGTTGAAGCGGTTCTTGAAAAAACAGGTTATGTGGAAATTCTTAATGCCCAAGCGACCTTGGAAAGCAAGGCGCGGGTTGAAAATATTGAAGAGTTCCTATCTGTTACCAAGAACTTTGATGACAATCCTGATAGTCAGGAAGAGGAAACAGGTTTAGATAAACTCAGTCGTTTCTTGAATGACTTAGCCTTGATTGCGGATACGGATTCAGGCAGTCAGGAGACATCTGAAGTAACCTTGATGACCCTCCATGCAGCGAAAGGACTAGAGTTCCCAGTTGTCTTTATCATTGGGATGGAGGAAAATGTCTTTCCTCTTAGTCGAGCAGCTGAGGATCCTGATGAACTGGAAGAAGAACGCCGTTTGGCCTATGTCGGTATCACGCGCGCTGAGAAGATCCTCTATCTGACCAATGCCAACTCTCGCTTGCTATTTGGTCGTACCAATTATAATCGTCCAACTCGTTTCATTAATGAAATTAGCTCTGACTTGCTTGAGTATCAAGGTTTGGCTCGACCAGCTAATACCAGTTTCAAGGCTTCATATAGCAGTGGTGGGATTGCTTTCGGTCAAGGCATGAGCCTAGCTCAAGCGCTTCAAGACCGTAAACGCAGTGCTGCCCCAAGCTCTATCCAGTCAAGCGGACTCCCATTTGGACAATTTGCAGCTGGAAATAAAAATGATACCAGCGGTACAAGCTGGTCTATTGGAGATATTGCACTTCACAAGAAATGGGGAGAGGGTACTGTTCTGGAAGTCTCTGGTAGCGGTGATACTCAGGAACTAAAAATCAATTTCCCAGAAGTAGGTCTGAAAAAACTCCTAGCAAGCGTAGCCCCAATTGAGAAAAAAATCTAATTATCCATCCTTCTCACGAATAATATAGTGAGGAGGATTTTTATGTACAGTATTTCATTCCAAGAAGATTCGCTTTTGCCTAGAGAAAGACTGGTTAAAGAAGGAGTAGAGGCACTGAGCAATCAAGAATTGCTAGCTATATTACTCAGAACCGGAACTCGTCAGGCAAATGTTTTTGAAATTTCCCAGAAAGTCTTGACCAGTTTGACCAGTCTAACTGATTTGAAAAAAATGACCCTGCAGGAATTGCAGAGTCTGTCTGGTATTGGACGTATCAAAGCCATTGAATTACAAGCAGTTATTGAACTGGGTCATCGCATTCACAAGCATGAAACCCTTGAGATGGAAAGCATTCTCAGCAGTCAAAAGCTAGCTAAAAAAATGCAACAGGAACTTGGCGATAAAAAACAAGAGCACCTAGTGGCGCTCTATCTTAATACTCAAAATCAAATCATTCATCAGCAGACCATCTTTATCGGATCCGCGACACGTAGTATTGCAGAACCACGGGAAATTCTTCACTATGCCATCAAGCATATGGCGACGTCTGTGATTCTCGTTCACAATCATCCATCCGGTGCTGTATCTCCTAGTCGAAACGACAACCATGTCACTAAACTAGTCAAGGAAGCCTGCGAACTGATGGGAATTGTTTTCTTGGACCATCTGATTGTCTCGCACTCGGATTACTTTAGTTACCGTGAAAAGACGGATTTGATTTAAGATTGCACATGATCTTACTCAATTACTTTTAAAACATAGGAATCTACTTCTGCCATATTGATAACAGGAAGAGGTTTTATCGTGGGTACAAGTAAATCTTCTTGAACGATAAAGTCGACAATCTCATTGAAATCTTCGATTTTATAATATCTTTTTTTATGAATGAGAATATCTCTGTAAAAGTAAAGACGTGAATGAAATTTACTTTTTAGTTTAGCATCTGCCTTTTTACAAAATAGTTTCGCCTTCTTAGACATTTCTTTCAGATACTTTTGTTTTTCTTTTTGAGATAGTCTATCGAAATTCTCTTTATTCTTAGAAAAAGATTGGTAACTTTCCGCTGTTAAAAGTCTATAGAGATTAGAAAGATGAAAGCAAACCCTTATTTCTTTTTCATTGTTTGATAAGAAAAGATTAGCTTCCTTTTCCTTATAAGATATGAAAACATTAGCTTCTATATCTCTCAAAATCTCATGAGTAGAAGGTATTTTAATTTCATTCATGATTAATAACCTATTTATAAGTCCTAGAGTTCGTTAACAACATAGTCAAACAGCGTTTTATCTTTGGGGCGGTTTTCAAAGAGAAATTCAGGATGCCATTGAACACCAAGATAAGGGAAGCCGTCCGTAGTTGTCACAGCCTCAATGATTCCATCTTTAGGATCATGTGCTACAACCTTAAGATTTGAGGCTAGATCTTTAATGCTCTGGTGGTGGAAGGAGTTGATGTGAGAGATTTCTCCATAGATTTCTCGGAGAATGGTATCAGGTTCCGTTACGAGGCGTTGGGTCGTGTATTCGGCTGAACAGTCCTGCCAATGATCCTCGATATCTTGGTATAGCGTGCCTCCCATGGCGACATTGAAAAGTTGAGTACCCCGACAAACAGAGAAAATTGGTTTCTTTTGCTTAATCGCTTCTTTGATAAGTGCTAGTTCAAAAATATCTCTTTGAAGGTGATAGTCATCACTATCAATAGCCTTTGGTTCACCATAGTATTTTGGATCAACATTTTGCCCACCCGTTAGGATGAGCTTATCAATGATACTGATGTAATAGGCAGCCATTTCTTGATCACCAATCGGTAGGATGATTGGAATTCCGCCAGCGTCCTTGACTCCTTCAACAAAGCCCTTCGCTGCATAGCTCATCATGATGTCATCATCTGGATGAGCTTTTTCATTTCCTGTAATCCCAATAACTGGTTTTTTCATAAATGCTTTCGCTTTCTAATCCTCTTTACGCATAAAATAGAGGAGGGTTTGAAGTTCGCTTGTCAAATCGACATACTGAACAACCACATCTTTTGGGAGGTGAAGGTGAACAGGGGAAAAGCTTAGAATACCTTTTATACCTGCATCAACCAAAAGATTGGCAACTTCTTGTGATTTAACACTTGGAACAGTTAGGATAGCAGTTTTGACATCTGCTTCTTTGATCTTTTCTTTAATCTGAGAGATACCATAGATTGGAATCCCATCAGGTGTCTGGCTTCCAACTTCTGGATGGTCATCTAGGTCAAAGGCCATGATAATTTTCATCTTGTTACGCTCGTGAAAGCGGTAGTGGAGAAGGGCATGGCCCATATTTCCGATTCCAACCAACATAACATTTGTAATGGAGTTATCATTTAGGAGGTCAGCAAAAAAATTCATCAATTTTTTGACATCGTAACCAAAACCTCGACGACCTAGTTCACCAAAATAGGAAAAATCCCGACGAACGGTCGCAGAATCGATACCGATAGCCTCTGCAATTTGCTTGGAGTTGGCACGTTCGATTTTTTCTGCATGAAATCGCTTGAAAATTCGGTAGTAAAGAGAGAGTCTTTTTGCTGTTGCTTTTGGAATAGCAGACTGTTTATCTTTCACAAAATCACAACCTTTCTATTCTTCTATTTTATAGAAACATTGTGAAAAAATCAACAAAAACAAGAAAAAACTAAGAAATTTCTTAGTTTTTATCTGAAAAATGAGCTTGTGATAGAAAGCGGTAGAGATCGCCAACCAATCCTTGATAAATCACCTTATCATTCAGCGTTAAGGAGCTGATTAGGAGAGTATCAGGTAGGGTCACACAGCCTGACAGAGATAACATGAGCTCTTCGTAATCCTTATATTCAAGTGTACGTTCTACGTGATAGTTATCTTGATAGGTAAGTCGATACATAGTCAATTATCTTTCTTCTTTAGTGAAGATACCGCGTTCTACTAAACTGTCCATGAGGAAGTAGAATTTTTCTTGGTGAATATGGTGGTCTTCTGATTTAAAGATATTAACCAAACGAAGACCTGACTTGTCAGTAATGTTGAGTTTAGCACCTGTAAGGTCTTTATTGATGATGATTTTTAGCTTGAAACCTTCACCACTGTTGGGTACTTTTTCAAGTAGACGATTTAGTTCAAAGTTTCCAACTTTTGTTTCAAAGAAAGTATTGTCTTTCAGTGTGAACTTTTTGACAGTTGGGCTAAGTGTATAGTCGTAGCGGCAGTTTTGTAGTTTAATGGTTTTTTCGAATGCCATTAGATTAATCTCCAATAATATTTTTTAAGGTTTGTGCGAGTTGTTTCAGTTCCTCCTCAGTGTTAAGAGGAGAGAGACTGATACGGACAGATTCTTTCAATCGATGTGAATCTGGTCCATAAAATGCTTCAAGCACATGACTGGTTTGCACAATACCAGCAGTACAAGCGGAACCGGTAGAAATTGAAATTCCCTCAAGGTCTAACCGAAGTAAAAGCAAATCATTTTTCTGACCAGGAAAACCGATATTCAAAACATAAGGCAGTTGGTCTTGACTTTCATTGAGATAGTAGTCTAAATCAGCAATTTCTTCTAAAAAAGCAGATTTGAGTGCGCTTAGTTTTTGGTAATGCTTAGCTTGGTTATTTAAATCCTCTTTGAGAGCAGCGACCATACCTACAATGGCAGCGAGATTTTCTGTTCCAGCCCGTTTCTTTTGTTCTTGGTCTCCACCGTGAAGGTAGGAATCAAAGCCCGTGGAAGAAGCATAAAGAAAGCCAACTCCTTTTGGTCCATGGAATTTGTGGGCAGAAGCGCTAAGGAAATCAATTCCTAATTCTTCAGGATGGATAGGGATTTTTCCGATAGCTTGAACAGCATCAACATGATAAGCAGCAGGATGTTCTTTTAAAATACGTCCAATCTCAGCGATAGGTAAGAGACTACCTGTTTCATTATTAGCATACATGGTGGAAACGAGAATGGTATCGTCACGTAAAGCTTCTTGAATCTGCTGCGCAGTGATTTCTTGATTTACTGGTTGGATGATGGTCGCTTCAAAACCAAAATGTTGTACCAGATAATCGATAGTCTCAAGCACAGAATGGTGTTCAATAGCTGTCGTGATGATATGTTTTCCACGATTTTGATGACGGAGACAATAGCCGATAATGGCTGTATTATTACTTTCTGTACCGCCAGATGTAAAAAAGATATGTTGAGGTTTGGTTCCTAGTAAGAGGGCTAAGTCCTGACGAGCTTCTCGCAAGAGTTTGCCAGCCTGCCGACCATGGCTATGAATACTAGAAGGATTACCATGAGTTTCTTGCATGACCTTAGTCATTTCAGAAATAGCTACTGCTGACATAGGAGTCGTAGCAGCATTGTCCAAATAAATCAAAGAATCACCTTATTTCTTTTTGTTGTAAGCAAAGAGTGGGCTGACTGGTTTTCTTTCATGGATGCGGACGATAGCATCTCCGATTAATTCGCTAGCAGTAATGTAACATACATTTTCTGGAGTTCTTTCTTTGGTTGCTACTGAGTCTGTCACGAGGATTTCTTTGATGTTTGTAGCATCAAGGAGGTCTGCTGCACCTTCAACAAATAAACCGTGACTGGATACTGCATAAATCTCAGTTGCGCCTTCACGTTCAACGATTTTGGCTGCTTCAGAGAATGTACGACCAGTATTTAGGATGTCGTCAATCAAGATAGCTTTCTTGCCTTCAACATCCCCAATGATATAGCCTTCGTTACGATCAGAATCGTCTTGGGCGTAGTCAATGATAGCGATAGGAGCATCAAGGTATTCAGCCAAACTACGTGCACGTTTAACACCAGAGTTCTTTGGACTAACAACAACGACATCAGAGCCAAGAAGACCTTTATCACAGTAGTGCTTAGCAAATAGAGGAACAGTATAAAGATTGTCTACAGGAATGTCAAAGAAACCTTGGACCTGAACAGCATGGAGGTCAAGTGTTAGAACACGGCTTACACCAGCTTTGACAAGCATATTGGCAACTAGTTTTGCAGTGAGGGGTTCGCGAGAAGAAGCGATACGGTCCTGACGCGCATAACCAAAGTAAGGAAGGACAACGTTGATACTATGAGCACTTGCACGTACACAAGCATCAACCATGATTAACAACTCCATCAAGTGGTTGCTAACGGGATAGCTAGTGGACTGGATGATGTAGACATCATAACCACGGACACTTTCTTCAATGTTGACCTGGATTTCGCCGTCAGAAAATTGTCGAGAGGATAATTTCCCGAGAGGGACACCAACAGTATCCGCAATCTTTTGAGCGATTTCATGGTTAGAGTTTAGGGTGAAAAGTTTCATGTTGTTTCTATCTGACATTATAGACCGTCCTCTGTAAACTTTGTGAATCTTCTCTGAGAAAGTTTTGTTTTTCAAAGCCAGATTCTTTTATTTTTATCTTTTCTATTTTACCAAAAAAAGGAGATTATTTCAGCTTTTTTTCATGCTTTTAATAAAACGAATTAATTTTGAAGGAGCTTTCTGATAGGTTATCTGATTTTCATCTAAAAATCTCTTAAAATCAGCTTTCCCTTTTTCATGGTCGGTGACTTCAAGCTCGAGTTCATAGTCCGTCTGGTCAAAGTATCGACTTTCATCTAAGGCCATTAAGCCAATCTCAGTTTTCATTTCATAACGTAGAGTGGAAAGACAGCCTAGAACTAACCAGTCATGGCTTTCGATGCCAATCTTAGAGAGCTTCTCTAGAACGAGACCCTGAGGTAGTTTTTGTTTTTCTAGGTATGATTCAGCTTCTGGAAGAGTTAGTTTCTGGTTGTATTCCATATTTCCTACAGTTTGAGGTACTTTTAAGGTCAATTCCGCCCAATCTGAAAAGGTGCGAATGCGCATGGCAACCTTCTTTTCACGCAATTGGAAATCTGGTGTGTCAATGTAGTAGTTTTTCTGAAAGACGGGTTGGATATGGGAAAACTGTTTTTTTAGATGATCATATTCCTCTTTTTTCAGAAGTGTTTTCAATTCTATTTCTAAATGTTTCATTTTTTCAACCTTTTCTATATCTTTGAAAGCGATTTATGGTATAATGGACAATGTATTTATTGTATACGAATGTACTGAAAAAATCAAAGATTTTCGACAGAGCAATCAAACATTACAAGGGAGAAAGTATGACCATAGAATGGGAAGAATTTTTAGATCCTTACATTCAGGCTGTTGGTGAATTGAAGATTAAACTTCGGGGAATTCGCAAACAGTATCGTAAGCAAAATAAGCATTCTCCGATCGAGTTTGTAACGGGTCGTGTCAAACCGATTGAAAGTATCAAAGAAAAGATGGCTCGTCGAGGAATTACTTATGCAACTTTAGAAAATGACTTGCAAGATATTGCTGGTTTACGTGTCATGGTCCAGTTTGTTGATGACGTCAAAGAGGTAGTTGAGATTCTACGTAAACGCCAAGATATGAGAATCGTTCAGGAACGAGATTATATCACTCATCGTAAGGCTTCGGGCTATCGTTCTTATCACGTGGTTGTCGAGTACACGGTTGATACGATCAACGGAGCTAAGACGATTTTGGCAGAAATTCAAATACGGACTTTAGCCATGAATTTCTGGGCTACGATTGAACACTCGCTCAATTATAAGTATCAGGGTGATTTTCCAGAAGAAATCAGGAAAAGACTGGAAATCACAGCGAAAATAGCCTATCAACTGGATGAAGAAATGGGTAAGATTCGTGACGATATCCAGGAAGCGCAGGCTCTCTTTGATCCATTGAGCAGAAAATTAAACGATGGTGTAGGAAATAGTGACGATACAGATGAAGAATACAGGTAAACGAGTTGACCTCATAGCAAATAGAAAACCTCAGAGTCAGAAGGTCTTGCATGAGCTGAGGGAAAAACTCAAGAAACAACATTTTATACTGAACGATACCAATCCCGATATCGTCATTTCCATTGGTGGTGACGGGATGCTTTTGTCTGCCTTTCACAAGTATGAGAATCAGTTAGACAAGGTTCGATTTGTAGGTGTTCATACAGGGCATTTAGGATTTTACACAGATTATCGTGATTTTGAGCTGGATCAATTGGTGACCAATCTTTTACTAGATACTGGTGCCAAAGTTTCTTATCCGGTCTTGAATGTTAAGGTAACGCTTGAAAATGGAGAGGTGAAAATCTTCCGTGCTTTAAATGAAGCCAGCATCCGTCGATCAGACCGCACCATGGTTGCGGATATCATCATTAACCATGTTCCGTTCGAGCGATTTCGTGGAGATGGAGTGACTGTTTCAACGCCGACGGGAAGTACTGCCTACAACAAATCCTTGGGTGGAGCTGTTTTGCATCCGACCATTGAAGCCTTACAGTTGACGGAAATAGCAAGTCTTAACAACCGAGTCTATCGCACTTTGGGTTCATCAATCATTATTCCCAAAAAAGATAAGATTGAACTTTTGCCGACACGCAATGATTACCATACGATATCAGTCGATAACAGCATCTATTCCTTCCGTAATATCGAACGGATTGAGTATCAAATCGACCATCACAAGATTCACTTCGTAGCGACTCCAAGTCACACTAGTTTCTGGAATCGTGTTAAAGATGCCTTCATCGGCGAGGTGGATGAATGAGGTTCGAATTTACCGCAGATGAGCACGTCAAAGTTAAAACTTTCCTCAAGAAACATGAGGTTTCTAAGGGACTTTTGGCTAAGATTAAGTTTCGAGGCGGGGCTATTCTGGTCAATGACCAACCACAAAATGCGACTTATCTCTTAGATATTGGAGACAGGGTAACTATTGACATTCCAGCGGAGGAAGGGTTTGAGAGTCTTGAAGCAATTGAGCGTCCACTGGATGTTCTCTATGAGGATGACCATTTTCTGGTTTTGAATAAACCTTATGGAGTAGCTTCCATCCCCAGTGTCAATCATTCCAATACCATTGCTAATTTTATCAAGGGCTACTATGTTAAGCAAGAATATGAAAACCAGCAAGTTCACATCGTGACTAGGCTTGATAGAGATACATCTGGTTTGATGCTCTTTGCCAAGCACGGTTATGCTCATGCACGATTAGACAAGCAACTGCAACGAAAGTCTATCGAAAAAAGGTATTTTGCACTTGTTAAAGGAGATGGTGACTTGGAGCCAGAGGGGGAGATTATTGCCCCGATTGCGCGTGATGAAGATTCTATTATCACGAGACGGGTTGCCAAAGGTGGGAAATACGCTCATACGTCTTACAAAGTTGTAGCGTCCTATGGAAATATTCACCTAGTTGATATTCGCCTGCATACTGGGCGAACCCACCAAATCCGAGTGCATTTTTCTCATATTGGTTTTCCTTTGTTGGGAGACGATCTCTATGGAGGCGGCCTAGACGATGGGATTCAACGCCAGGCCTTGCATTGTCATTATTTATCTTTTTATCATCCCTTTCTAGAGCAAGATTTGCAACTAGAAAGCCCCTTACCGGATGATTTCAGCAATCTTATTACTCAGTTATCAACTAATACTCTTTAAAATCTATTTGGAGTATAATTTATTTTCTTAAAGGAGAAAACTCATGGAAGTTTTTGAAAATCTCAAAGCCAACCTAGTTGGCAAAAATGCTCGTATCGTTCTCCCTGAAGGGGAAGAGCCACGTATTCTTCAAGCGACAAAACGCTTGGTAAAAGAAACAGAAGTGATTCCTGTTTTGCTCGGAAACCCTGAAAAAATTAAAATTTATCTCGAAATCGAAGGGATCATGGATGGTTATGAAGTGATTGATCCCCAACATTATCCTCAATTTGAAGAAATGGTTGCTGCCTTGGTAGAGCGTCGTAAGGGCAAAATGACTGAAGAAGAAGCGCGCAAAGTTTTGGTTGATGATGTCAACTACTTTGGTGTGATGCTAGTCTACTTGGGCTTGGTTGACGGTATGGTATCTGGTGCAATTCACTCAACTGCTTCAACAGTTCGCCCAGCCCTACAAATCATTAAAACTCGTCCAAATGTAACTCGTACTTCAGGTGCTTTCCTCATGGTTCGTGGTACGGAACGTTACCTATTTGGAGACTGTGCCATTAACATCAATCCAGATGCAGAAGCTTTGGCTGAAATTGCGATCAATTCAGCAATCACAGCTAAGATGTTTGGTATTGAACCTAAAATTGCTATGCTAAGCTATTCTACTAAAGGTTCAGGATTTGGTGAAAGTGTTGATAAGGTAGTGGAAGCTACAAAAATTGCTCACGACTTGCGCCCTGACCTTGAGATTGATGGTGAATTGCAATTTGACGCTGCCTTTGTTCCTGAAACTGCAGCTCTAAAAGCTCCAGGAAGTAACGTAGCTGGTCAAGCAAATGTCTTTATCTTCCCAGGTATCGAAGCCGGAAATATTGGTTACAAGATGGCAGAACGTCTTGGTGGTTTTGCGGCTGTCGGACCTGTTTTACAAGGTTTGAACAAACCTGTTAACGACCTTTCTCGTGGATGTAATGCAGATGATGTGTACAAGTTGACCCTTATCACAGCAGCTCAAGCAGTTCATCAATAAGATTTAGTCCTCTTTCCCATGGGAAGAGGCTTTTTAGTACTGAGAAAAGGACAGTTAGAAGCTTCTATGTTATACTAGATATATGTTAGATTTGAAAGAATACGATATCGTCATGTGGCCAGAGGAGAAGATCATTTCTTTTCGTGAGAAACTCCTTAATTGGTATGATGAAAACAAGCGAGAACTACCTTGGCGGAGAAGTAAAAATCCTTATCACATCTGGGTATCTGAAATCATGCTGCAGCAGACCAGGGTGGATACAGTTATTCCATATTACGAACGATTCTTGGACTGGTTTCCAACAGTTGAAAGTCTGGCCAATGCTCCTGAAGAGCGTTTGTTGAAGGCTTGGGAGGGATTAGGCTATTATTCTCGAGTGCGCAATATGCAGGCTGCAGCTCAGCAGATTATGACTGACTTTGGGGGGCAATTTCCAAATACCTATGAAGGAATATCTTGCCTGAAAGGGATTGGCCCTTACACTGCGGGAGCTATTTCCAGTATCGCTTTTAATTTGCCTGAGCCAGCGGTTGATGGCAATGTCATGCGGGTTTTGGCACGCTTGTTTGAGGTTAATCATGATATCGGAGTTCCCAGCAATCGCAAAATTTTTCAGGCAATGATGGAAATCTTGATTGACCCGAAACGACCAGGTGACTTTAACCAAGCTCTGATGGATTTAGGGTCTGACATAGAGGCTCCAGTTAACCCTCGACCAGAAGAAAGTCCTGTTAAGGACTTTAGTGCAGCCTATCAGAATGGGACTATGGATGTATATCCGATTAAAGAACCCAAGAAAAAGCCCCTCCCAATCTATCTCAAGGCTTTGGTTGTACGCAATGACCGTGGTCAATATCTACTTGAAAAAAATGAAAGCGAGAAACTACTAGCCGGTTTTTGGCACTTCCCCTTGATCGAAGTTGATGATTTCTCAAGTGATGACGATCAGCTAGATCTCTTTTCTCAAGTCAAAGAGGAAAGCAGAGCATTTGGACCCAGCCCTCAAGAAAGCTTTGAGCAGGATTATGATTTAGAAGTGAATTGGTCCCAGCAAGTATTTGACCAAGTCAAGCATGTATTTAGTCATCGGAAATGGCATATTCAAATCCTAGCTGGTCAGGTGACAGAAACAAAACAGTTTTCGGACAGAGAAATTCGCTGGGTTTCTCCTCAGGAGTTTTCTGATTATCCACTTGCGAAACCTCAACAAAAAATTTGGCAGGCTTATAAAACAGCTCTTGAAGATGAAGGCTTACAGTAGCCATTTGTGCCTTCTTTACATTTTTTTGTTATAATAGATAAAGAAAAGGTGATAAAATGAAAAAAATATTAATTGTAGATGATGAGAAACCAATCTCAGATATTATTAAGTTTAATATGGCCAAGGAAGGTTATGAAGTCGTTACAGCCTTCAATGGTCGTGAGGCAATCGAGCTATTTGAAGCAGAGCAACCGGATATTATTATCCTCGACTTGATGCTACCTGAAATTGATGGTTTAGAAGTTGCCAAAGCCATTCGCAAGACCAGTAGTGTTCCTATCATCATGCTCTCAGCCAAGGATAGCGAGTTTGACAAGGTTATTGGTTTAGAGTTAGGTGCAGATGATTATGTTACAAAACCTTTCTCAAACCGTGAGTTGCAGGCTCGTGTTAAGGCCCTTCTTCGTCGTACCGATCTAGTTTCAGTAGATAACCAAGAGTCTGATGAGAAGAAGACGCAACCTTTACAAATTGGTGATTTGGAAATCGTTCCAGATGCTTACGTGGCAAAGAAATATGGTGAGGAATTAGATTTGACCCACCGTGAGTTTGAGCTCTTATATCACTTGGCTTCCCATATTGGACAAGTGATTACGCGTGAACACTTGCTTGAGACTGTATGGGGTTATGACTATTTTGGTGATGTTCGTACTGTGGACGTGACCATTAGACGCTTGCGTGAGAAAATAGAAGACACTCCAAGTCGTCCAGAGTACATTCTCACACGTCGTGGTGTTGGATACTATATGAGAAATAATGATTGAAGATATTAGACAAACTATTCTGACCAGCGATTTTATCTTTATCTTGATTTTACTGGGCTTTATCCTGGTGGTGACCTTGCTGTTACTGGAAAATCGTCGGGATAATATCCGTCTGAAGGAGATAAATCAAAAGGTTAAGGACTTGATTGCAGGTGATTATTCTCAAGTTTTGGACTTGCAAGGAAGTACAGAAATCACCAATATCACCAATAATCTGAATGATTTGTCAGAAGTTATTCGTTTGACCCAAGAAAATCTGGAACAAGAGAGTAAACGATTGAACAGTATTCTTTCTTACATGACAGATGGCGTTCTTGCTACCAATCGCCGTGGTCAGATTACTATGATCAACGATATGGCCAAGAAACAATTAGGTGTGCAGAAAGAAGATGTTCTGAATAAAAGCATCCTCGAATTGCTTAAGATAGAAGATGAGTATGAGCTGCGTGACCTGATTACACAGATTCCTGAGTTGACGATTGACTCCCAGGATGTAAATGGGGAATACCTAAGCCTTCGTGTACGTTTTGCTCTGGTTCGTCGTGAGTCAGGTTTCATCTCTGGTTTGGTTGCTGTTTTACATGATACGACCGAGCAGGAGAAGGAAGAGCGTGAGCGAAGACTCTTTGTTTCGAACGTGAGTCACGAGTTGCGAACTCCTTTGACCAGTGTTAAATCTTATCTTGAAGCCTTGGACGAGGGAGCCCTGTATGATCCTGTTGCTCCTGATTTTATCAAGGTTTCACTCGATGAAACCAACCGTATGATGCGGATGGTGACAGATCTCTTGCATCTCTCTCGTATTGATAATACGACAAGTCAGCTAGATGTGGAATTGATTAATTTTACAGCATTCATCACCTTTATTCTCAACCGATTTGATAAGATGAGAAGTCAGGATGACGAGAAAAAATATGAACTTGTTAGAGATTACCCTATTAATTCAGTTTGGATCGAGATTGATACCGATAAGATGACTCAGGTGATTGATAATATTCTTAACAATGCCATCAAGTACTCACCAGATGGTGGGAAAATCACTGTTAGCATGAAGACCACTGATGACCAGATGATTTTATCCATCAAAGACCAAGGTCTAGGTATTCCAAAGCAAGATTTGCCGAAGATCTTTGACCGATTCTACCGTGTGGATCGTGCAAGAAGTCGGGCTCAAGGTGGAACCGGTCTAGGTCTGGCTATCGCAAAAGAAATCATCAAACAACACAATGGCTTTATATGGGCCAAAAGTGAATACGGTAAGGGCTCAACCTTTACAATAGTGCTCCCTTATGATAAGGATGCCGTAAAAGAAGAAATATGGGAGGACGAAATAGAAGACCAGAATGAGTGAAAAAGGCTTTAAATACAGTATTTTAGCATCAGGTTCTAGTGGGAATTCCTTTTACCTGGAAACCCCAAAAAAGAAAATCCTAGTAGATGCGGGCTTGTCTGGTAAGAAAATTACCAGCCTGCTAGCTGAAATCAATCGCAAACCTGAAGATTTGGATGCGATTCTGATTACGCATGAGCATTCAGACCATATTCATGGGGTCGGTGTCTTGGCTCGTAAATATGGCATGGATCTTTACGCCAATGAAAAGACTTGGCAGGCTATGGAAAATAGCAAGTATCTTGGCAAGGTTGATTCTTCGCAAAAGCATATCTTTGAAATGGGTAAAACCAAAACCTTTGGCGATATCGATATTGAGAGTTTTGGTGTTAGCCATGATGCGGCAGCACCCCAGTTTTACCGATTTATGAAAGATGATAAGAGTTTTGTCATGCTGACGGATACAGGATATGTCAGTGACCGAATGGCAGGTATAGTCGAAAACGCCGATGGCTACCTAATTGAGTCAAACCATGATGTAGAAATACTTCGAGCAGGTTCTTACGCATGGCGACTCAAACAACGAATCCTATCCGACCTAGGCCACCTTTCAAATGAAGATGGTGCTGATGCCATGATTCGCACACTAGGTAATCGTACCAAGAAGATTTACCTAGGACATTTGTCTAAAGAGAATAATATTAAAGAACTAGCCCACATGACCATGGTCAATCAGTTAGCTCAAGCAGATCTAGGAGTAGGAGTGGATTTTCAAGTTTACGATACGTCTCCAGACACTGCAACACCTTTAACGGATATATAAAAATGAACACCAAGTGGTGTTCATTTTTAATGAATCGTAGTTTTAAATTTATGCTATAATAAATTCATAAGCGATTATAATGGAGAAATATAAATTGAAGAAGACTTGGACATTTTCAGATTACTATGACACAATCATATTATTATTAGCATTGATATCTGTGGTGCTAGTTATTTTTGGATTTATGGATGTTATAGATTTGCATAATCCGCCTTACAATATTATTGATTTAATGATTTGGATAGTGTTTATAGTAGACTATCTATGGCGTTTCTTTACTAGTAAAGAAAAATTTCGTTTCATTATTGATAATATTTTTGATTTATTGGCAATCCTTCCATCAAATGCTATTTTTACAGTTTTCCGTTTGGGACGTATTTTTCGTTTAGCAAAATTAACAAAATTAGTTAAACTTACAAGGTTATTAAGAATAATTGGCTTAAGTGGAAAATTAGAAAGAAAAGCTAGTAGATTACTACGAACGAATGGCTTGCTTTATATCTTATATGTCAATGTATTTATTGTATTTGTTGGAAGCTCAATCTTCTCAGTTGTAGAGGAGAAGGCTTTCTCAGATAGTCTTTGGTGGGCTATTGTTACAGTAACAACTGTTGGTTATGGTGATATAGTCCCAAGTTCAATATTTGGGAAATGGTTAGCAGTAATCTTAATGCTAGTGGGAATTGGAACGATTGGGATGCTAACTACCGCCTTAACTAATTTTTTTGTTAAAGAAAATTCTAATGAAGAATCCAAATTAGATGAACTACAGAATGAATTAGTTATGCAAAGGCGTTTAGTCGAGAAGCAGGCTGAAAGGATTGAAGAACTTCATAAAATGGTACAAGAATTGCTTAAAAAGTATTAGTTTAGAAAAAAACAAAAACCACTCAAACGAGTGGTTTTTATAATCCAGCAAATTCTTTGATTTCTTGAGCTGACATAGAAGAATCACAACGGACCTTAATCTCACCATTTTCAACATGAACAAAACCTGGTACAGTTGGGATTTCGTAACGTGATCGGAAGTCTTGCAATGCATCTAGTTGACTTGGTTCTTCACTATTGATGAAATAGATGTGTGCTTTTGTTTCAGCTACCACACCAGCCAAAGTGCCAGCAAATTTACGGCAGTAAGGGCAAGTCTTGCGTCCAACAAAGAAAGTCGCTGTTTCTTTTTTGTCGATGGCTTCTTGTGCACGCGCAACAGTTGTCACTTCAAGATCTTTAATGTTTTCTAAAAATTGTTCCATGAGTTTTCCTCGCTTTCTTTTAAATCTAGTATGCCATAAAATTTTTAAAAATGCTTAGATTTGATACGAAAAAAGATGAGATTGGTTGATCTCATCTTTTAATTGTTTATTTTACAAAGGCATTGATTTCAGCTTCGATATTAGCAATCTTAGCTTGTGAATCTTCGTTGCTTTCTCCAACAACGGCAATGTAGAACTTGATTTTTGGTTCAGTACCGGAAGGACGAACTGCAATCCATGAACCGTCAGCAAGTGTGTATTTCAAAACATCACTTGGAGGAGTTGTCAAGTTTGTAACAGTACCGTCAGCAGCAGTAGCAGTTTGAGCCTTGAAGTCTTCTACGACAGTGATAGCTGTTGTGTTCCATTCTTTTGGAGCATTGTTACGGAACTTAGCCATAATGGCTTTGATTTGTTCAGCACCATCAACACCAGAAAGGGTAACAGAGATGGTCTTTTCAGCGTAGTAGCCGTATTCTTTGTAGATTTCTTCGATACCGTCAGCAAGTGTCAAACCACGTGAACGGTAGTAGGCTGCAAGCTCGGCAACCACAAGAACAGCTTGAATAGCATCTTTATCACGTACGAATGGTTTGATCAAGTAACCGAAGCTTTCTTCAAATCCCATCATGTAGGTGTGGTTGTGTTTTTCTTCGAATTCTTGAATCTTTTCAGCGATAAATTTGAAACCAGTCAAAACGTTGAACATAGTTGCGCCGTAGCTTTCAGCAATCTTTGTTACCAAGTCAGTTGATACGATTGATTTGCAGAGAGCAGCATTTTCAGGAAGAGTACCAGCATTTTTGTGGGCTTCCAAGATGTATTTAGCCATGATAGCACCGATTTGGTTACCTGAAAGGTTAAGGTAGCTACCATCTTTTTGAAGAACTTCAACACCAACACGGTCAGCGTCAGGGTCAGTTGCCACAAGAACGTCTGCACCAACTTGACGACCAAGTTCTTCAGCAAGGGCGAAGGCTGCTTGATTTTCGGGATTTGGAGATTTAACAGTTGAGAAGTCTGGATCTGGAGTTGCTTGCGCTTCAACGACTTGAACAGAGTCAAATCCTGCTTGAGCAAGAGCACGACGGGCCAACATTTCACCAGTACCATGAAGTGGTGTGTAGACAATCTTCATGTCTTTACCAAACTCTTCAATCAAGGCTGGGTTGATATTTACATCTTTTACTTCTTTGAGGTATTCTGCATCAACAGCTTCTCCGATAACTTCAATCAAGCCAGAAGCTTTTTCAGCTTCTACATCAGCAACTTCGACAGCAAATGGGTTTTCGATTCCACGGATATAAGTAGTCAAAGCGTCCGCGTCATGTGGAGGCATTTGCCCACCGTCTTCACCATAAACCTTGTAACCGTTAAATGGAGCAGGGTTATGGCTGGCAGTAATCATGATACCTGCAAAACAGTTGAGGTGACGAACTGCAAATGAGAGTTCTGGAGTTGGACGAAGGCTTTCAAATACGTAAGATTTGATACCATGTTTTGCAAGAACTGCCGCAGATTCAAAGGCAAACTCAGGTGAGAAGTGACGACTATCGTAGGCAATTGCCACACCGCGCTCTTTTTCGTTTCCACCTTTTGACTCAATTAAACGAGCCAAACCTTCAGTTGCTTGACGAACAACATAGATATTGATACGGTTTGTACCAGCGCCGATCAATCCACGCATACCTGCAGTACCAAATTCAAGATTGGTATAGAAGGCATCTTCCTTTGTTTTTTCGTCCATATTTTCCAAATCTTGACGAAGGTAGTCTGGAAGGTCAGCAAAATCAACCCATTTTTGATAATTTTCTTGGTAAGTCATAGAGTGTCTCCTTTGTTTATTTGCTTTAATCGCTTTCATTATATCACGATTTGACATTTTAGTAAAACGTTAGCATAACTTAAAATGTAGGAAATTTACTTATGCACTTTAGCGGGAAAATGGTGAGTACTGTGCTTACTTATACCAAGTTAACGATGAAAATTAATTATCTAACTTTTTTTAAAATATTAAAAGTTTATAGTATTTTAGTGAGATTTTTAAATAAAGTAAATCGTCAATATTGTTATATTCTATTCTTTTTATAAAGAATCCTTTAATGTATCAAATGAACATATAGAAAATTTAAGTTAAAACTCTATAAATTTAAGATATTTTTAAAATATCTGGTTTCTGTTTTGAATTTTATAGTGCGTATGGTAAAATATAGTAAATCATTAAAGGAGAATCCATTATGAAAAAAATTCTTAAGCATTCTGCCTTGCTTTTATCAACTTTAGCACTGGTTGCCTGTGGAGCTTCCAAAAAAGCAAGCGACAATGGTACAGCTTCAAACTCTAACTTTGAGGTTTCTGTAAAAGACGGTATGTATGTATTGCCTAAAGATGAGGATTCATCATCAACATACCTTGCACTTCAAGTCGAAATCAAGAACAATCGCGATAAACAGTTTAGTTTTACTAGTCAAGATATCACGCTTTATAATGAAAAAGATGAAAAATTACAACCAATTCAAATTTATGAAAGTGACAGTAAAACGAAATTTATGTCATATGGAGATAAACTTTCTAAAGGAAAGAGTGTTGCTGGTTATGTAGTGTATGAAGTCGACAAGAATGCTAAGTATGAACTTCACTTCGCGCCTAGCTTTTACGATGACATCAAAGAAAATTCTAAAAAGAATAACGATGTAGCAATCAAGGTGGATCCAAGTCAGTACGAAGACAATATTGATGAAGCAAAAGATGTAATGAAAAAATATGTCGATGCTGTTTACCTTAATGGGGAAAGCTCTGGTGGTGGAACGAACCTAAGTGCTACTGACAATAAGTCGCAAGTTGTAGCACTTGCTGATGATAAAAAGTCTTCTGATGACAGTGCTGAATTCACAAACGATGCGAAAGCTGATAAAGAAGAGTTTATCAAGAAATTTACAGAGTCATTCGGAAAAGGTTTCTATAACTACAAACCTTCTGATTCAGAACTTAGAACATTCGCAGATGCTTACATCAAAGCAAATGCTAAGAGAGCAAAAGTTGATTACAAGGTGAAGACATACTTGCCAGATTATGCTGTTGTTTATGTTCGACCAGAAACAATCGACTTGGATAATTTGAATGTTCATGAATTGAGCCGTAAATTCTACGAAGAAAACAAAGGCAAATATAGCAACTACTCAGAAGCTATGAAGGCTGGTGAGAAATACATTTTAGAAAATGCACCAAGTCAATTTGATTCAACTCCTCTAGACACTAGTGATAACATGAAGAAAGAGGGTTATGAAATTAAAATGACCAAGAAAGATGGTAAATGGACCATCGACACCTCTTCTAAAAACTATAGTTTGAAAGATATGGCTCGCACATTCCGTGGAGGTATTGGATACTAAGATAAAAGGTTCGGGTTTATGACTCGAACTTTTTTCATTGCAATTGTGCAAAAGAGAAAAAGATAGTAAAATAGAGATATGATTATTTTACAAGCTAATAAAATTGAACGTTCTTTTGCAGGTGAGGTTCTTTTTGATAATATCAACCTGCAAGTTGATGAACGAGACAGAATAGCTCTTGTTGGGAAAAATGGTGCAGGTAAGACTACTCTTTTAAAGATTTTGGTTGGAGAAGAGGAGCCAACTAGTGGAGAAATTAATAAGAAAAAAGATATCTCTCTGTCTTACCTAGCCCAAGATAGCCGTTTTGAGTCTGAAAATACCATCTACGATGAAATGCTTCACGTCTTTGATGACTTGCGTCGGACAGATAAACAACTGCGTCAGATGGAGTTGGAGATGGGTGAAAAGTCTGGTGAAGATCTAGATAAACTGATGGCGGATTATGATCGTTTATCAGAGAATTTCCGTCAGGCTGGTGGCTTTACCTACGAAGCTGATATTCGAGCGATTTTGAATGGATTCAAGTTTGACGAGTCTATGTGGCAGATGAAAATTGCCGAGCTTTCAGGTGGTCAAAATACCCGTCTGGCACTTGCCAAAATGCTCCTTGAAAAACCCAATCTCTTGGTCTTGGATGAGCCAACCAACCACTTGGATATTGAAACCATTGCCTGGTTGGAAAATTACCTAGTAAATTATAGCGGCGCCCTCATTATTGTCAGTCACGACCGTTATTTTTTGGACAAGGTTGCGACGGTTACACTGGATTTGACCAAGCATTCTTTGGATCGCTATGTGGGGAATTACTCTCGTTTTGTTGAGTTGAAGGAGCAAAAGCTAGCTACTGAAGCAAAAAACTATGAAAAGCAACAGAAGGAAATCGCGGCTCTAGAAGACTTTGTCAATCGCAATCTAGTCCGAGCTTCAACAACCAAACGTGCTCAATCTCGCCGTAAACAACTAGAAAAAATGGAGCGTTTGGACAAGCCTGAAGCTGGCAAGAAATCAGCCAACATGACCTTCCAGACGGAAAAAACATCAGGCAATGTTGTCCTGACTGTTGAAAATGCAGCTATTGGCTATGATGGGGAAATACTTTCAGAGCCTATCAATCTCGACCTTCGTAAGATGAATGCTGTTGCGATTGTCGGACCAAATGGTATTGGCAAATCAACCTTTATCAAGTCAATAGTAGACCAGATCCCTTTTATCAAGGGAGAGAGGCGTTTTGGCGCTAATGTGGATGTTGGTTACTATGATCAGACTCAAAGCAAGCTAACACCAAGTAATTCGGTTCTGGATGAACTTTGGAATGATTTTAAACTGACACCAGAAGTTGAAATCCGCAACCGTCTTGGTGCCTTCCTTTTCTCAGGAGATGATGTTAAAAAGTCTGTAGGGATGCTGTCAGGTGGCGAGAAAGCCCGTTTGTTGCTTGCCAAACTTTCAATGGAAAACAATAACTTCTTGATTTTGGACGAGCCGACCAACCACTTGGATATTGATAGCAAGGAAGTGTTAGAAAATGCTCTGATTGATTTTGATGGAACCCTTCTTTTTGTCAGCCACGACCGTTACTTTATCAATCGTGTAGCCACTCATGTACTGGAATTGTCTGAGAGTGGTTCAACCCTCTACCTTGGAGATTATGACTACTATGTTGATAAAAAGGCTGAAATAGAAGTCAGCCAGACAGAGGAAGCTTCAATGAGTAATCAAGCAAAAGAAGCAAGTCCAGCTAATGACTATCAGGCCCAGAAAGAAAGTCAGAAAGAAGCCCGTAAGCTCATGCGCCAAATAGAGAGTTTAGAGGCTGAAATCGAAGAGTTAGAAAGTCAAAGCCAAGCCATTTCTGAAAAAATGCTGGAAACCAACGATGCTGAAAAGCTCATGGAATTGCAGACTGAACTGGACAAAATTAGTCATCGTCAGGAAGAGGCTATGCTTGAGTGGGAAGAATTATCAGAGCAGGTGTAAAGATGAAACATCTAGGAAAGGTATTTCGTGAATTTCGAACAAGTGGGAAGTACTCCTTAAAAGAGGCGGCAGGTGAATCATGTTCAACCTCTCAATTATCTCGCTTCGAGCTTGGGGAGTCTGATCTAGCAGTTTCTCGGTTCTTTGAGATTTTGGACAATATTCATGTGACTATTGAAAATTTCATGGACAAGGCTAGAGATTTTCAAAATCATGAACATGTTGCCTTGATGGCACAGATTATTCCGCTTTACTACTCAAATGATATTGCAGGTTTTCAAAAGCTTCAAAAGGAACAGCTTGAGAAAGCGAAGAATTCGACCAATCCCCTCTATTTTGAGCTGAATTGGATTCTGCTACAAGGTCTGATTTGTCAAAGAGATGCTCATTACACGATGAGGCAGAGTGATTTGGAAAAGGTAGCAGATTATCTTTTTCAAACAGAAGAATGGACTATGTATGAGTTGATTCTTTTCGGTAATCTCTATACTTTCTACAATGTGGACTATGTGGCTCGGATTGGCAGAGAAGTCATGGAGCGGGAAGAGTACTACAAGGAAATTGGTCGTCATCGAAAACTTGTTTTGATCTTATCTCTTAACTGTTACCAGCATTGTTTGGAAAATCGATCCTTTGCGGATGCGGACTATTTTGAGGGCTATGTGGAGAAGTTGATTGGAAATGGTATCAAGCTTTATGAGCGCAATATCTTCCATTATCTCAAAGGTTTCGCCCTCTACCAGAGAGACTTGAAAGAAGAGGGTTGTAGTCAGATGCAGGAGGCTATGCTTATTTTTGATGTGCTTGGACTTCCAGAGCAAGTGGCTTACTATCAGGAACATTATGAAAAATTTGTAAATGCTTAAATTTCCCAAATAAGGGAAAAATAAAGAGACTCCTTTCAGTTTTGATACAATAGTTTCAAAATTTGAGAGGAGCTTTTTATATGAATCGACATGCAATCCAGTTGATTAGTCGTGGGGCTATTAATAAGATAGGGAATATGCTCTATGATTATGGAAATAGTGTTTGGTTAGCATCAATGGGAACGGTAGGACAGACTGTTCTTGGGATTTACCAGATTTCTGAGTTGGTTACATCGATTCTAGTCAATCCCTTTGGCGGAGTGATTTCAGACCGCTTTTCGCGTCGCAAAATTTTGATGACGACAGACTTGATTTGTGGCGTTCTCTGTCTAGCTATTTCTTTCATCAGAAATGATAGCTTGATGATTGCTGCTCTGATCTTCGCAAATATTGTTCAGGCGGTTGCCTTTGCATTTTCTCGTACAGCCAACAAAGCCATTATAACTGAGGTTGTAGAGAAAGACGAGATTGTGACCTATAATGCTCGCTTAGAGCTAGTCTTGCAGGTTGTAGGCGTTAGCTCCCCTGTACTTTCTTTCATCGTTTTACAATTTGCTAGTCTCCATATGACGCTTGTTTTAGATGCCATTAGTTTTTTCATCGCATTTATCTTAGTAGCTTTCCTCCCCAAAAAAGAGGCTAAGGAACAAGTGAAAAGGACTCTCAGCTGGAAAAATATTTTTGCTGATATGAAAGAAGGGATTCGATATATTTGGCGCCAGCAAGAAATCTTTTTCCTTTTGGTAGTCGCTTCCAGTGTTAATTTCTTTTTTGCAGCTTTTGAATTTCTCCTCCCTTTTTCAGATCGACTATACGGGGTAGAAGGAGCTTATGCAACTATTTTGACTATGGGCGCTATTGGTTCGATTATCGGAGCTCTTCTAGCTAGCAAAATAAAGGCAGGTGTTTATAATCTTTTGATTCTATTGGCCTTGACTGGAGTTGGAGTTTTTATGATGGGGTTACCATTGCCAACTTTTCTTTCCTTTTCTGGAAATTTAGTTTGTGAACTGTTTATGACGATTTTTAATATTCACTTTTTTACTCAGGTTCAAACCAAGGTTGAGGGGGAATACTTGGGAAGAGTACTAAGCACCATTTTTACCTTAGCCATCCTATTTATGCCGATTGCAAAAGGCTTTATGACAGTGCTACCAAGTGTGCATCTCTCTTCTTTTCTGATAATTGGAAGCGGGGTTATTGTCCTGTCTTGTTTCTCCCTCATTTACGTGCGAAGTCATTTTAAAAAAGAGTTATAATTTCTTTTTTTAGAAAATATTACACTACAAACCATTTTTCAGTCCTTCTCTATTGTGAGGAGGGCTTGCTTTGTGGTAAAATGGGATTATGAATGAAAGAATGAATGAGTTAGTTGCCTTACTTAACCGCTATGCGACCGAGTACTATACGAGTGACAATCCCTCGATTTCAGATAGTGAGTATGATCGCCTCTACCGAGAGTTGGTCGAATTGGAAGCCGCCTATCCGGATCAAGTTTTAGCGGACAGTCCGACCCATCGTGTTGGTGGTAAGGTTTTAGATGGTTTTGAAAAATACAGTCATCAGTATCCTCTTTATAGTTTGCAGGATGCTTTTTCACGTGAAGAGTTAGAAGCATTTGATGCGCGTGTTCGAAAGGAATTACCCCATCCAATCTATATTTGTGAGCTGAAAATCGATGGTTTGTCTATCTCGCTTACGTATGAAAAGGGAATTTTGGTAGTCGGTGCGACACGTGGGGATGGTTCTGTTGGTGAAAATATCACAGAGAACCTCAAGCGTGTCAAGGACATTCCTTTGACCTTGCCAGAAGAACTTGATATTACTGTTCGTGGAGAGTGTTACATGCCACGCGCTTCCTTTGATCAGGTCAACCAAGCTCGCCAAGAAAATGGAGAGCCTGAATTTGCTAATCCTCGTAATGCGGCAGCGGGAACCTTGCGTCAGTTGGATACAGCAGTAGTGGCCAAACGCAATCTTGCGACTTTCCTCTATCAAGAAGCCAGCCCTTCAACTCGTGATAGTCAAGAAAAGGTCTTGGAGCATCTTGAACAGCTTGGTTTTGTAGTTAATCCTAAACGAATATTGGCTCAAAGTATAGATGAGGTATGGGATTTCATCCAAGAAGTAGGACAAGAACGGGAGAAACTGCCTTACGATATCGATGGGGTGGTCATCAAGGTCAATGACCTAGCAGGTCAAGAAGAGCTTGGCTTTACCGTTAAAGCACCCAAGTGGGCTGTAGCCTACAAATTTCCTGCTGAAGAAAAAGAAGCCCAGCTCCTTTCAGTTGACTGGACAGTAGGTCGTACGGGTGTTGTGACTCCGACTGCCAATCTAACACCTGTTCAGCTTGCTGGGACAACTGTTAGCCGTGCAACTCTTCACAACGTAGATTATATCGCTGAAAAGGACATTCGAAAAGACGATACGGTTATCGTTTATAAGGCTGGAGATATCATCCCAGCTGTTTTGCGTGTGGTAGAGTCCAAGCGTGTTTCTGAAGAAAAACTAGATATTCCGACTAACTGTCCGAGCTGTGACAGTCAGTTGCTTCATTTTGAAGATGAAGTGGCTCTTCGTTGTATCAATCCACGATGTCCTGCCCAAATCATGGAAGGTTTGATTCACTTTGCTTCTCGAGACGCCATGAATATTACAGGGCTTGGTCCATCTATTGTTGAAAAGCTTTTTGCTACTAATCTGGTTAAGGATGTGGCAGATATTTACCGTTTGAAAGAAGATGATTTCCTCCTTTTGGAAGGTGTCAAGGAAAAGTCTGCTTCTAAACTGTTTCAAGCCATTCAAGCATCCAAGGAAAACTCTGCTGAAAAGCTCTTGTTTGGTCTGGGAATTCGTCATGTCGGAAGCAAGGGTAGCCAACTCTTGCTCCAACATTTCCACTCTATTGAAAATCTAGCCCAAGCTGATCCTGAGGAAGTAGCAAGTATCGAGAGCTTGGGTAGTGTGATTGCGCAAAGTCTTCAGACTTATTTTGCTACAGAAGGATCAAAGATTCTCTTAGACGAGTTGAAAGAAGCTGGAGTCAATCTGGACTACAAAGGACAGACAGTAGTGGCAGATGCGGCCTTGTCAGGTTTGACAATTGTATTAACTGGTAAATTGGAACGTCTCACACGTTCTGAAGCCAAAAATAAACTCGAAAGTCTAGGTGCCAAAGTCACAGGCAGTGTATCTAAGAAAACGAATCTTGTCGTAGCAGGAGCAGATGCAGGAAGCAAGCTCCAAAAAGCACAAGAACTTAGTATCGAAGTTCGAGATGAGGCCTGGCTAGAAAGTTTGTAAAGAATAGTTGAAAACTAGATGTCAGATAGTCTGGAACTATCTCTCCTGATGTGTTTTTATATCTATTAAAGCTATTCTCTATTGTGCTGAAATTCCCGTTAAATTCTTCAGCATAACTTAAAAATTAAAATTAGGAATTAGGAAAAGAAATGTATAGTTACCCTGTAGTCATCCATTTTCACCGAAAAAATGGGGATTATGCCGCTTGTTCATTCAGTAGAAAACAGGCAGATGTTAAAGAAAATTTGTATTATGAAAATGACTATTTTGGAGCAAAATTCTCCTTTACAGTTACAAGTGCAGAAAGGCTCGATACTTTGACCTTTTCTGTTGAAATAGATGGAAAGACAAAAGATTATCTCCTACGGTTTAACTATTATCCACTGTTGACTGAGGTTTGGATCTTAGATGGTGATGAGACGGTTTATTATTCTGAAAATCCAGCCATTGCAAGTTCTTGCTATAAAGATCGAAACCCGTTTGCTTTTGATAAAGCCTTTCACAGTGAAAGTTTTGATCACCATTGGGGATACCAAGGAGAGTTGGGGTATAGTATCTCTGACTACCAGACAAGCTTTAAACTCTGGGCTCCAACAGCTACAGCAGTTCAAGTGGTCGTTTATGAAAATACAAGTAACGACGCGCCGATTTGGAAAACCTTTAATCTTGAGCGTGGTAATAGCTATTCATATAGTCATAAGTACAATACCATTGGTGTTTGGAGTGTAGACCTGGATGAAAATCTTGCAGGTAAAGCCTATCAGTATCAGATTGAGTTTCCGCACCACCAGACCTTGATACGAGACCCATACACTATCGCTACAAGTCCTGATGGGAAACGTTCTGTCATCCTATCTCAGCAAGATAGACAGGTAGAAGGATTTAAAGTCAAACATGGGACAGACGCCCTTTGGCGTTTGGAAAATCCATGTAAAGCCGTTATCTGTGAGATGCACATTCGTGATTTTACAAAATCGCCGACATCTGGAGTGGCAGAGCATCTCCGTGGAACCTTCCTTGGGGCTGCCCAGACTGGAACGGTTAACCAGTATGGTCAAGCAACAGCCTTTGATTATATCAAAGAACTAGGCTGTAATTATGTTCAGCTCCAACCAATCTTTGATCGCCATAAGGAATATGACGAGGACGGGAATGTAACCTATAACTGGGGTTATGACCCTCAAAACTACAATGCACCAGAACCAAGTTTCTCTAGCAATCTAGATGATCCTGGACAGGTTATTCGAGACCTTAAAACCATGATTCAGGCTTATCATGATGCGGGAATCGGTGTCATTATGGATGTCGTTTACAACCATACCTTCTCAACGGTTGATGCACCTTTCCAAACAACTGTTCCCGATTATTACTATCGTATGAATCCAGATGGAACCTTCCAAAACGGCACAGGTGTTGGAAATGAAACCGCAAGCGAACACGAAATGTACCGCAAGTATATGATTGACTCACTCCTTTATTGGGTGAAAGAATACAATATTGACGGTTTCCGTTTCGACTTGATGGGAATTCACGATGTTAAAACCATGCAGGCGATTCGTTGGGCACTTGATGAAGTTGATCCTCGTATTATCACTTATGGAGAAGGTTGGGATATGGGGACCGGTCTTGCACCTTATGACAAGGCCAAGAAGGATAATGCCTACCAGATGCCAAATATTGGGTTCTTCAATGATGATCAGCGTGATGCCATCAAAGGAGGAGAAGTTTACGGCTCAATCAAGGCAGGATTTGTTAGCGGTGCAGCTACAGAACCGATTGTAGCCAAAGCTATTCTTGGTAGCCGAGAGTTGGGTTCATATCTTAGTCCAAACCAAGTTCTTAACTACGTGGAAGCCCATGATAATTACAACTTACATGATTTGTTAGCAACCCTTCATCCAGATCACAGTTCAGATAAGATTATGCGTCAGGTTGAGACAGCAACAGCGATGAGCATTCTTATGCAAGGGATGTCCTTTATAGAGCTTGGGCAAGAATTTGGTCGCACCAAGCTCCTTGCTACAGGAGAAAATGGCGAACTGACTCCGGCAGATAGAGAACGTGCCATGAATAGTTACAATGCTCCAGATAGTGTCAACCAGGTCAACTGGGATTTAATCAATGAGAGACAAGAGAGCATTGACTTTATTCGCCAGATTATTCGCCTAAAAACACAAAGGCGTGCTTTCTCTTATCCTACATACGAAGAAGTTTATCGTCATGTCTTCGTCCATACAGCTGCTGAAAATAGTGGTTGGATTGTTTACGAAATTCACAGTGGAGCAGAGCACTTATTGGTGGTATTCAATGCCAAGGGAACTTCCTTCTACTTTGAAAATGCAGGAAATCTTGAAATGCTTGTGTCCAATAGTCGTTCTCAAGAGTCTAATGTGATTGATGATATCAGCGTTGCAGTCTTGAAGGTACTTTCGTAGTAAAAACTACAAAAAGGTTTAGTTATCTCTAGACCTTTTTTTGATTATGTGACTATTAGTCCGTCTCGCTCCGTAAGGTGCGAGACAAATAAACCACCCGCTATGCGGGTGCGCGTCGAAGGTTATACCA